>ENA-ORPK01000061-ORPK01000061.1-human-gut-metagenome-genome-assembly--contig:-NODE-61-length-95362-cov-5.250999_pt1 | contig 95362 bp, 155 predicted proteins | sample MGYA00242139_ERZ509068 | MGnify/ENA primary metagenome ERZ509068 (study PRJEB26280, sample SAMEA2338687) | human gut metagenome | biome: human gut; feature: human-associated habitat; material: faeces...
TAGATATTTGCGCACAATGGCTCGTTCTCAATATAAAGAGTTAATGGATTCTATTGCTGAAAAGCTTAGTGCAAAAAATATTCAAAATCAAAATGCTAATGTTGATGAAGCATCATTTGGTGGGCGCATGGGTGAAGCCAATAGTCTCTTAATGAAGCAATATGCTCTTGATTATATTGTATCCCCTCGCACAAAACGTAATCATGAAGAGAATATGATTTATACTCATGACCTTGACCATTATGCTGTGGGTGACCATAACTGTTTATCAATTCCATTTGATGATTTGCTTGCTAATGGATTTAATACTCGTCAAACGGATGTGCGTCCAGCAGGTTCAGTAAATACAGCATTCCAATTAGTTGCAGTTATTTTTCAATTGCAATCTCTTCAACAGTTTGGTGGAGTGAGTGCTACTCATCTTGATTGGACTATGGTTCCCTATGTTAAAAAGAGTTTTAGAAAACATTTTAAAGCATATTTAACTGATGTTGATGATTACAGTGAAGGTATGGCTCTACAAATTATGAGTGATTATGAGCCTATTGAAATTTCTAATAAAGAATTGCAAAGTCAATTTGGTCATCAAAATGCTTATAATTATGCTCTAAAACAGACAGAAAAAGAAATCCATCAAGCAGTTGAAGGTATGTATCATAATTTAAATACTCTTCAAAGCCGTAGTGGTAATCAGCTTCCATTTACTTCTATTAACTATGGAACTTGTACTCTTCCAGAAGGAAGAATGATTACAAAAGCTCTATTAGAAGTGTCTCTTGAAGGATTAGGTAAATTACATAAAACTTCTATTTTCCCTTGTGGAATTTTCCAATGTATGAAAGGTGTTAATAGAGAACCAGGTGACCCGAATTATGATTTATTTAAACTTGCGTTAAAATCTACTGCTAAAAGATTATATCCTAATTATGCGAATGTTGATTGGTCTGGAAATGCTGGTTATGATATCAATGACCCACGCACCTATTTTAGTACAATGGGATGCCGAACTGCCAATGGATATGATATTAATGGCTTAGGTCAATTAAAAGATGGTCGTGGAAATATTTGTCCAGTAACTATTATTATGCCTACATTAGCTATGATGGCAAAAGAAGCAGTTGAAAATAGTGATTTTCAATTAACTCCACAAGCTGCTAGAATTAGAAGTTTTATGACTTTACTTGATGAAAAAATTCATGAAGCAAAAGATCAATTAATTGAACGTTTTGACTGGATTTGCTCTCAAAGTCCTGCTTCTGCTAAGTTTATGTATGAAAACAGCCTAATGGCTGGTTATATTCCAGAAGAAGGAATTAGAAGTGCCCTTAAACATGGAACATTAGCTCTAGGTTAGTTAGGACTGGCAGAAACTCTACAAATTCTTATTGGTACTGACCATACAACTCCAGAAGGAATGGAATTAGCAAAAAAAATTGAATCCTTATTTAAACAGCGTTGCGCGGAATTTAAAGAACAGTATAAATTAAATTTTGGTGTTTATTATACTCCCGCGGAAAATCTCTGTTATACCGCAATGAAAAAATTTAAGGCTAAGTATGGCGAAATTCCTAATGTAAGTGATAAAAAATTTTTTACTAATTCAATTCATGTTCCTGTATGGAAAGAAATGAGCCCGTTTGATAAAATTGATATTGAGAGTCAATTGACTGGATATAGTAATGCCGGTTGTATTACTTATGTTGAGTTAGATTCTACTGTATCTAATAACTTAACTGCTCTTGAGCAAATTGTAAATTATGCTATGGATAAAGATATTCCTTATTTTGCTGTAAATGTTCCTAATGACACTTGCCTTAAATGTGGATATACTGGCGAATTTAATGATAAATGCCCAGAGTGCGGTAGTGAAGAAATTCAGCAACTTCGTCGTGTGACCGGCTATTTAACTGGTAATTATAAAACTGCGTTTAATTTAGGAAAGCAAGATGAAGTTGAACATCGAGTCAAACATGTAGGAGTGATGGAATGAGATACGCTGGTATAATTAAAAATGATATTGCTGGAGCTCCTGGAGTGTGTGTCTCATTTTTCACTCAAGGATGCGCCAGACATTGCGAGGGTTGTTAGAATCCAGAAACTTGGGATTTTAATGGCGGAAAAGAATTTACTACAGATACATTAGATGACATAGTAAATGCTCTTACTGCTAATGGTATACATCGTGATTTTTGTATTATGGGCGGGGAGCCCCTCGCTTCAGAAAATCTATTTCTTGTAGATTTAATTATTGAACATATTAAAAAAGCTCTTCCTAAAACAAAAATTTTCTTATGGACTGGGTATACAATGGATGAATTAGCTATGCGCAGAGAGCCACATCTAAAAAGTATTATTGATAATATTGATTGTATTATTGATGGCCCATTTAAAATTGAACAACGAGATATTACCTTACCTATGCGTGGTTCACGCAATCAAAAAGTTTATTATGCTCCATTTGACTTATGGGAAAAAATATGATATAATATAGAAAATGGAGGATAATAAATGACTAATGGATTAAAATGTATTGGTGTAAAAACCATTGATGAATTAAAATATTCTCCTCAAGTATTTGAAAATGGCGCAGTAGCATATACTGAAGATAAAAAAGTATATTGTTATATGGATGGTAAATGGGAAGAAGTATCAAATTATGGTACTATTGATAAAGTTGATGATACTAAAGCTAGCTTAAATTTAAATTTATATGATTTAAATAAATCTCTAGTACGTTCATTACCAGACCCCGATACAGATACATTAGGAGATTATCAACAAAAAATTAATAGTTATCATCGAAAGATGAATAATAATTATTATCTTATGTTATGCAGAGATTATAATTATTATACTGTATTTCATTATGAACCAACAATTATTGCTGATTCATTTGGTAAATCTGTATTAGATTGCCTAGCTGATGTTGGTAAGATTAAAATATTAGACTGGAATGAAGAGCAAGGCGCCATTGAAATTTGGATGTCTATTGATGATAATATTTATATGTTCTATCTATTTGGATATGATGCAGGGGTGGTGGATTTTTCGTGAATCGTTTATTTTGTAGTTTACAACCATTTGATATGGTTCAACAAATTTATGCAGTAGATAATAATGGCAATATCATAGATACATTTAGTTGTACGTTCGACGATATGATTGAAGCTGTTCCATCCTATTGCAAAAATAATAATATTAATGTAATTCATTTGTTAGGTATTACTGATTACACATTTGAAATGAAACAAAGAATGATGGAATTTTGTAAAACTAATTATGCATATGAAAATTTAAATCTAATTATTGATTGTGGAGAAGGAAAATAATGGAATACCTAGTAAGTACAACTGAAGTATATAGAGTTGATGATGAAGCCAGTGCCACTTCTCTAATTGAGAAGGCTAAGCATGACAGTATGTATGAATTGGCTAAGTATAGTTCTGTAAAGAAGGAAAAGAAATAGAAGGGCGAAATCATTGATGAATGGTATCAAGTTTCACTGACTAAGAAATTTAATGATGAAAAAGACCCTATTTCTGTTGTTAATATTAAGTATGGGGAGCAAATTGATTTCTAATGATTAAATTTGAAAGAGTTTCTAAATACCCTGATGCAGTAATTCCCACTCGTAGTACAGTTAATTCCGCAGGATACGATTTTACTGTAGCTGAAGATATTGTAATTCCATCTTATTCTAACCAAATGAGTGAAATGGTTCGATGGGGTAGAACAGGCCATACTTATACTCTAACTGAAATGGCTAGTTTTACTAAAGAATTAAAAATAAAACCTACTCTTGTTCCTACTGGAGTTAAATGCTGTCTTGATGCTGATACATATCTTGAATTATCAGTACGTAGTTCTACTCCATTAAAGCATTGGATTATTCTTGCTAATGGAGTGGGTATTATTGATGCTGATTATTATAATAATCCTGACAATGAAGGACATATTTATTTTCAAGTAATTAATCTTACTCCATTTGATATTCAACTTAAAAAGGGAGACAAAATTGGCCAAGGTATTATTAAACCTTATCTAACAACAGATGATGATAATGCTTTTGGTCAACGACTTGGTGGGTTTGGCTCTACTACAAGTAGTCCAGAAGCCAATCAAGCTAGTCTAACTTAATGAATATATTATTCTTAGATTTATCATCTAAATCTACTGGATGGTGTTTATCTTCTGAAAAAGGAGAAATGCTCAAATGGGGATTAATCCCTATTTCAGGAGATAATACTCTTGAACGTATTAAACAAATGACTGATAAAATTGTAGATTTGATAAAAGAAAATAGTGTTGGTAAAATAGTCGCAGAAGATGTGCATCCAGAAGCCTATGGGAATAAGTCCCATACTGAACGTGTTTTAATGTGGCTTCAAGGGTCTGTGGCATTAGGTGCTCATAGTATTGATACTAACATTGATTATGATTTTATTGAATTTATGAATTCATCATCATGGCGAAAATTACTTGGAATGAAGCTCGGCCCAAAAGTAAAACGAGTCGCTCTTAAACAAGCAGATATTGAGTTTGTAAAAAATAAATATGGTATAGTGGCCAATGATGATGTATGTGATGCTATATGTTTATATACTGCATATTTCACTAAACCTCAAGAAGAGTATAATTGGGAATGAGGCCAAAATACAAAAAAAAATAACTCCTTATTTGTAAGAACAAATGGATAGAGATTCTTACGGAAAGGAGTTTTTTAAATGCTTGATTTTATCGCCAAATATTGGCTTGAGTTTTTATTTGGTATAATCGCATTAGGGCTTACAGGTTTAGCTAAATATTTTTATAATTTATATAAAAAAGAGAAACAGCGTTTAGAAGATGAAGCTCATGAAAAAATTATTAAAGAATTAAAAAGCAAAATTAGTGATGAGCATAAAACCACAGCTAGTTTATTGCAAACCGAGCGAGATTTATCTAAACAAGAAACCGATAGTTTAAAACAAGAAATTTATAATATAAATGGTAAAATAGATGTTGTGAGTGGTGGCGTTTTATCTATTTAGGGCAAACAATTTAAATATGATTGTCGTAAATTATTAAAACCAGATCATGAAATTACTCTCGATGAGTTTGAAGAAATTGAGAGTGACCATGAAACCTATAATAAAATGGGTGGGAATCACACTGGAGATAAACTATTCCAAATGGTAGAATAGAAATTTAGAAATAGCTTATCTAATTATAAAGAATAAAAAATAGCCGAGAATTAAATAAAACTTAATTCTCGGCTTATAATAATTTATTCGTCTATTTTATAATAGTATTTTAAAAATTCAGGGCTAAAATCGTAGGCTAACCCTTCTGTAATTAATCCTTCAATTTCACAAATTTCTGCGGAAACACATTTAATTAATTTCTTAGCTATTTTTAATTGATGAAATGCCATATTTTCTTTGAAGTGCATTGCGGCTTCCTTATAGATGCTCAATGTTTCCTTCTCCCAATCGAGCCAGTGGTAGAGACTCTCTTTACTTAATGATTTAATAGCTCCCTTGGTGACATCCATGGATGTTTTACTATACCATTCTGCTGGGATTAATGTCGTGTTTTCCATTTCAAATTGTGGAATTGAAAAATATATTTTCGCATAACAATCTTTAGTGCATTGAAGAGTTTCTAATTCTTCCTAAGACTAATGACAATGAATTTCTTTTAAACTGTCTAAACATAAAAAACGATAGTAGTCAGTCATATTTTCATGATAAACTACTCCCTCTGTTTGACGTTTAATTATAGAAATCATATATTCTTGACAATCCATTCAACTCACCCAACCTTTACAATATCGACTTCAACAGTTGAATAGGTTGTCGCACCAGTGTTAACAAATGTCAAATTGGCATTGTTATTTATAGAGCGGCATGATGGTAATACTTTTACTAATGTAGTAAAATGAACTGTGCCTTGGTCCACTAAACTGGCTATAGCAGCAGGAATGGCAGTTCCATTATTATAAGCCTGGACCGAAAATGTGTTGCCAGAGCCGGCATTGCCAGTTGCGGTCACCGCAACTAAATAGGTGCCGGTTCGAGTTAAACTAATCGCAGTACTACCTGCAATATGAGAAATACCACAACCACTTTGGAATATATTATTCTGGAGTGGAATAGGATTACCCGTAGCAAGAGTCTAGCTAGTTGTAGAGGTAGTCTTTAAAATTGGATTAGAGCAATTTGAACAAGTACTCATTCGTATGAACTCCTTTCTTAGTTAGAATAGAGGGAGGATATTTCCTCCCTCAATAAATTAATTACCGCAGGCGCTGCATCCACTAAATGCATTATACATACTATTTGCGGTGTAAGGACTGCAAGTAATATATGCAGGAGTAGGATAAGGGCGTAAAGTGTTCAGTAAATCAGTAGTCTGATTCATGTTCTGAATTGTTAAGTTGGCAGACTGTAATTCAGTACGCAGACTCTCAATCTTATCGGTAGTTAAATAATCAAGAATACGCTGACACCAGCATTTTGATTAGTTAAAATATCACGAGTATTTAAGTTGTTGGTATTTACAATATCACAAGTATTTTTAGCATTCTCATATCTCACAGCGTCAATATTGCGATTAGTTGTGCAACAACATTCTTGCTGAGCGAAACGATTATCGTTTAACCCTTTCATTGTTTCATATTGAATATTACCCCAGCGATTAGCTGCATCACGCTCAAATGCACTCACTTCGGTGAGAATCATATCTTGGTTGCGGAACATATCTTGACGGCCTAGACCATCAGCTAATTCAGCGCGAGTTAAAGCGCCCTGAGTAGCAGAACCGCCGCCAAATAGTCCACCACCGCCCCAAGCCAGGAGGAAGAATAAGAAGAATACCCAAGTCCAAGTGCCGCCAAAACCATTATCGTTGCGGTCGCCCTGAGTCATTGCCATGATATCAGCAGGAGATAATCCGTTTTCAGTTAAAGCCATAATTTTTACATTCCTTTCTAATTATATTGAGATTGGAAGATAGAATAAGCTTCATCAAAATTGATTCCCTTTTCCTTGCAGATATTGCGTGCGATTTGAATAATCTCTGCTTCTGATTTTCCTTGAGCCATTCTTTGTGCCTATTGGAATAAGGGATTAGAATTTAAATTCTGTAGCATCGCCATTGGATTCATCATTTGGTTTGGATTCATCTGCGTTAGCTCCTTTCAGTTTATTAATTTCATTAACTAGAATTGTGACTGTTTTCTCGAATTCTTCTTTGCTTACATAAGAAGCGTCAGATGGTGTTGCTTCTGGCTATGCTGTTGGAGGAGGAGTAGCTTTTAATTCATACATATTTAATGAAGCTGTTCCATCTAAATTGATTTGTTTTGTGTAGATACGTCGGTTTGCTAAGTCTGGAAAATAGAAAACCGACCCGTCAAAATCAATACCTGTTGCTCGAACTTCTTCAAGACTAGAGACCGGCCGACCTTTTAATCCTTGAAGTTGTTGAGTGTATTGGTTAGTAGGCATATAACGATTCAGGTAGGGATTTTGAGATTGAGGATAATAGTTATAACTGTTTGGATACATTTTCTAGAAAATACCTCGCTTTCCAATTTTTTTACAGCGGAGTAAAAAATTTTACAATGGTGTAAAAAATTTTACTAAGCTCCTCCATTATATAATGTAAATTAGGATGGACTAACTAACGATTTTTGCCTGGTTATTTTCGGGGAAAACTATCTAGAATATTTTTTATATTAAATAGGAATTGACATTTATTGACTTTTCCAAAAATTTATTTTATAATACAGAAAAATGGAAGAGGAGGAAAATTTATGGATTGGCTAGAGATGCTACAACAAATTTTCAATATTCTTATTGTCCCAGTATTAACAGCAGTCTCTTTATTCTTAGTTCGTTTCATTCAGTCTAAAACTAATGAGTTGAAGGCTAAAACTAATGATGAAACTCTTCAAAAATATATGGACATGCTTAATAAAACAATTACTGATTGTGTATTAGCAACAAATCAAACATATGTTGAGAGTTTGAAGGGACAAAATGCATTTGATAAAAATGCTCAATTAGAAGCATTCAAAAAGACATATAATGCTGTAATGAGTATTTTAACTGAAGATGCTAAAGAGTATCTTGATGAAGCTCTCGGTGATTTGAGTGGATATATTACCACTAAAATCGAGTCTGAGGTTAATACAAATAAAGCTCAACCTAAAAAGGCCGAAGATTAATTGATTATCTGTTTGTGCGGGAGCACTAAATTCAAAGAGTCCTTCGAGAAATTAGGAGCAATCCTATCTCTCGAAGGACATATTGTTTTATCTTCTAAAATATTTGCTCATGCAGATAATATTGTATTACCATCAGACACAGAAACTAGATTATTAAACTCTAGTAAAAATAAAATTAATATGGCTGACGCCGTTTATTTTATTACTGGAGAAAATGAATATATTGGAACAACTGGTTATCAAGAAATTTGTTATGCTAGAAAATTAAATAAACCTATTACCTATTTTTCTAATAAAAAAATTGATGAATATGGTTATAATGTTATCCGATAGTATGTGAATAACGTAATGAACCAAACAAAAAATGGCGATTAAGAAAAAATTTATGATATTTTTCTTAATCGCCATTTTTTTTATTTATAGATTAAAATACTTTAATCCATACACGCCCATTGACTTTGACTTTTCCAGTTCCCCATTCTTCATAATCAGGGACTGCTGAAATTGTGCCAATCGCACAATAACCTTTATTTCTATATTCTTCATCAGTCATAATAGAAATTGTTCCATTAGGACCAGAACATACTGGACGCCCAATATTCTTTTTAAATTCTTCGCGGGATTCGTATGGATAAGCAAGAACACGTCCACTTACTGCTATTGGAGTTTTTGCCCATTTAGTTTCACCAATAGCAAAACCAAATGTATCAGATGTGATATTCGCACCTGGCATCATGCGCTTAGTCGAAGTAATAAGAGTATCATCACCAACTTCAACTACACAACGACCAGCATCAATAGTATCTCCTTCACGAAATTCGGCATAGTCATTCCATACTGCGCCATATAACGCATAAGAAGTTGAAGCTTTTGTACCATCTGTATAAATTAACCATTTACTCTTAGTATAATCATATAGACCACGATCGGTAGAAGATAATAGTCCAATAGATCCTTTTGAATTAGTAGCGCGGAAGTATGCATCATTACTATCTGAACGAGAAGTAATAAGATTACCAGACATTGTATCGCCAGTCTTTTTAACGTAAGTAGTATCATGATTATGTGAGCTTGATGCCGCTCCAATGTCTGATAAAACTTGCGCTGCTGTACGTTTATAAATCCATCCAGAGCTATCAATAGTAGCAAAATCTCCTGCTTTATTTCCGGCAGCAGTAGTTCTTAACCAAGTACCTTCAATATAACCATTAGTACTAATACTAGAAGAACCAACTTTTAATCCAGCAGTATTAATTTGAGCAACTTCAGATACATTAGTATAAGCGCCATTATTTCCACCAGAATAGGTTTTAAACGAAACTTTATTGCCTTCATAATTTGTAGTTGTAGTAGCAGGTAAATAAATTTCATTTACATTCATTTGATTAAAATGACCACGGCTAGCTTTAAATGCACAGCCAATATTCTCCGCTGTATCTTCAATGTCTGGGCAATAATCAGGATGAGTAAATTTAGCTTCTCCTTGATTTTCAATACTACCATTTGTTTTTAATAATCCGGTCATTGTATCGCCAGATTTTTTTACATACAAACTATCATGATTATGGTTTCCAGCTGCTACCTAATTTGCTCCAATTCCAATATCATTAGTAGTTAAAATCTATTTATATGACATAATTAGCACCTATCCCTCAATCTATCCATAAATATAAATTTTTATCAGCTGTACTATATACCATTCTAGTAGTTTTAGCTGTTGAAGCAGTCACAGCAGTTGATACTTCAGTAATCAATTCATTATCCCATTTAGCAGTTCCTAGAGCAGACCAACGAAGTATCTAAGTGGCAGACCCACCAGCTGGGATATGTTTATTGCCAGCGGATGTTGGATGCGTATATACTGTATTAGCATCATCTCTCCACGCAGGATTTCCAGATGCGTCGGTCTTCCAAACTTTATTAGCCTATCCGTTACCACTTGCCACATATCCTTCAGATGATGATGTATTAGCTTTCCATGTATTAGTATTAGTAGAATTAATTGTGATATTGCCACTATCATCACTTACTACCGTTGTTGCTCCACTACCTTTAATAGTAACATTATTTCTAACTGTAGTATTATCTGCTACTGTCAATTTAGTATTACCATTAGTAGTAGCAGCATTCTAAGCAGTGCCAGTACCGGCATATAAATGAGTTGTATAATGTGTATCTGTAAATACTGCATTAGATGGAACAGATTTGCCAATAGTAAATCCAGAATTTTTAATTATCCGACCATTAGTACCATTAAATATAGCAACTGTATTGGAAGTATTAATTGATTCTGGTCCTATCACCGCGCCATCAATATTTGTTTGTGCAACAGTCCAATGAGAATTATTTGGTGATAACCCATCAGTAACACAGATAACTAAATCTCCTATTTCACAAACCTTTCCGGCATAAGTTCCCGCTTTATTAACACGATAAGTCCAACCTGTTTCATGGGTATCTGGTAAATCAGTGTTTTTATTTACGATACCCTTGAAAATCATGGCATCATTTGCCCCTAATAACGCCTTTAATTTATCATCAATTTCAGTCTCAGTATAATAACGATCATCATGTGTATGATCTTTAGTTGCTCCACCCAAATCTCCAATACTAGGAATATCAAACCATGTGGCTTGGCCATTATTATTCATACTTAAAATTTGATTAACTTTACCACCACCGGGGATATATTCTAAGGGTTTATTTAATCTTTGAACTGTTAGAGTAGTACCACTCACATTAGACTGAAAAGCAATAAAATCTTTACCTATATGGTTACCATCAACACTTAATGGAACTTCAACAGTAAAAACTAATAGCGCAGTAAATATAAGATTCTATATAAAACAGTATTTATAAACATAAGTGTTATCTACATCACGAATAATTACAGTAGGAGTATATCCTTTATTAATAGCTTCGTTAAGCCTTGAATAAACTACTTGCGCCTTAGGTCCTAAAGGAAAATCATAAGATGTTTGATTAGCCCAATAAATTGAACTATCGGTAATCTCTAATTCTAATACAACATTCTAATTATCAACATACTATTTAGTAGTTAATTCTAAATTTTCAGTTGGATCTTGTGCAACTTTAATACCTTTACCAGCTGTAATTTCAATAGCATATCCTATTCCATTAGTATTATCAATGACAATACCACGACCAGCTCCAGTATTAGAAATTAAAATTTCATCTTTTCCAGCTACATTAGGAACAACTAAAGAACCATTTTTAATACCAATCTAAGTATATTTAGCTTCAATTAAATCTTTTGTAGTATCTTTTAAACTAAATGCTAAAATAGGATAAACAATATTATCATTAGTTGGCATTGATGATGCTTTTAAAACATCACTAGCATAAGCATTTAATGGGATACGATTAGTTCCTATCACTGCTTTTGTTGCTGGAGTGCCATCTCCAGAAATGTCGATATAAAATTTGCCATCATCTGAAGTAAAATATGCAAATCCTTCTTTGGCATTCGGGACTTTAGTCATTAAATTTTTTGCTAGTCCCTTACTTACTTTAAATAAAGCCATTGTTTTATAAACTCCCTTCTCTGAAAAAAAGTTTAAAATATTTATTTTATATAAATATTAAGAATTTTCATTTATATATTATTTTAATTTGGCCATAAATATATAATATTATAATTAATTCTTTTATTATTTAATAGAATAAAAATGAGTGAAAGGAGATTTAGAATAAATGGATATTACAAAAGTCGTAGGGATAAATAACTTAAAAACTTTTTATACTGAGTTAAAAAAGAAATTTGCTCCTAAACAATTAGAGTCGGTAGTGGATGAAATAGGTAATCCAGTTTTAGATTCTAATGGAAACCCACAATATTATGAATATATTACAACTAAAAATGGGTATACAGCTGAATAGATTGATAATCGATTAAGTGACATAAGTTTACCAGAAGGAAGCCATTATTTACGAAGTGATACTGGAACTAAAGGATATACTCAAGAAGAAATTAATAATAATTTCATGCCACAATTATTTGGGCGTTCTTATTTAATTTGCACAAATACAGACCCGGAAAATTTAAATCAAATTACTGCTTAGGGATACAGTAAAACTGAAACAGATAATAAATTTGTAGCAAAAAGTGATGAATTTTATTATTTAACAAATACTAATGGCGATAAAGGATATACACAAACAGAAGTTGATCAAAAACTAGAAAATTTAGTTTCTAATTAGAATAATTGGATTCAAGGATTAAGATTAGTTACTGACTTATCATCTATAGATTATAATAATTTTTTATATTTTTATACAATTAATGAAGCAGATTATTATCCATTACTACCTGATGATTTTGAAAGTTTGAAATCAAAGTATGGTGAACAATTAAAAATTTATTCACATAATTGTTTAACTTATGGGGTTAATTCTGTTTATATTAATAATGCTATTGTAAAAACAGTTCAAGGGTTAATTAATCAAGATAAAATGATTTTAGCAACTACAGATTTATTTCCTACTGTTGAGAGTATTCCATCTTATTTAAATTTTATTGAAATAAATCCTGATACTAATAATATAACAAATCTAACAGATGCAACAGAAATTTTTAATAAACTTTCTACTAATAATATTTATGTATATCAAGGAACAATTTTAAATATAATGGATAATGTTCAAAACATTATAGAGGATAATACTCAAAATGCTATAAATAATTATATAAATCAATATATTCTTTATAATAATAATGATTATAATTTTTATACTTATCCTAGCTATATACCTTATTTTACTTTAGATGAAAATGGTAATTATAATAAAATTACTTCAGCCCAAGCAAAAATTTTAGGAAAAACAAATGATATTTATACTGTTCAATTAATGTTATACACAGTAAATGATTTAGAAAATATTATTGAAGTAGAAGTAAATAATAAAATTGAAGAAAAAATTCGTTCTATGGTAAAATCTGATTCTTTGCAATAAAAAAATGGCACATAGTATATTTTTATTTATACTATGTGCCATTTTTTTTTATCTAATTTTAATCCAGATTCTTCCATTTACTCTAATATTATCTGTTCCCCAAGTATCGTAGTATGGAATTTCACTTACATACCCAACTATTGCATCAGGCCATTCTTTAATTTCTTCACGAGTCATTAATGATATTGTTCCATTTGGGCCACTACAAACAGCCGCTCCCGGCTTATATAATTCTTTATCTTCATTAGGATAAACTAATACTCTACCACATACAGCAATAGGAGTTTTTGCTTTTTCAGTTTCTCCAATAGAAAAACCATATGTATCTGAAATAATATTAGCACCTAACTATAAGCGTTCAGTTGACAATTCTAAATCACCATAACCCGTTTCAATTATACAACGACCTGGTTCTTTAACATAAGATTCTCTATACTCAGCATAGTCATTCCAAACTGCACCGCGTATTTTTCCTGAGCAATCTAAAAACCCTACTGTCTTACATTCTAATCGTAAATCGTAATGATTTTTATCATTTGTGCTAGAAATATTAAAATTAATACCACTTTTATTAGCACCTGATTTAGGATATAAAGTAAGTTGACTATTTTCTAAATAAGTTTGATTATAATTATTACTGCTCTATCTTATTAAAATTTTATTAGCAGTAAGATTTCCATCTTTAAATCCAGAAATTAAAACTTTTTTAGAAGTATCTCCGTCTTTATAATTTAAATAACCAGTATCAGACAAAGAACCATTAATAAATGATAAATATTTATTAAGAGTGGCAGTAAGATTAGAATCAGGATTATTTTCATCAGTAACAGTTAGAATATAATTATCGTTTTTATCTTTTTTTAATGTAACTTTTCTTGTGTTCTATATCTATAAATGAGTTCCATCTTTATTTAAGCGCAGCCGAATACCAGTATCTTTACCCGCTACTGGATAGGCTTTTATTATTTCTAATAATTTAATTAGCGCGCTATTCTATAAAACTACTGTATCTTTATATGGAGATTTATATTCTGCCATAATACTTCTCCTTTCATACTTTATATATCTATTTATTATCAAAAATTATAACAAATCATTATTTATATTTACCCAAAAAAAATAAAGGGAAGACTAATTTAAAGTCTTCCCTTTATTTTTATTTTATTAAAAATTATCAATCCACTCTAAAGTAAATGTACCTTTCTAATGTGCTTGTTCTAAATCATGAATTGCCTAAATAAATGCTTTATCGAAAACAAATTCTTCTTGAGAAATATTATCTAAATCCCAATTCTGGCCTTGCTCTATAATAGCTTCAGCAACTAATGTATTTAATTCATACATTAAATGTCCCACAGCATTAAGACTAAAGAATTTAATAGCAAATTTTATAGTACCAGCATATTTAGTGGCCGCATTTTGAATTACCCATGGCATAATGATTTTTTGATTTACATTATCAGTAGTAATATCCATATAAGGTACTACATAATAATAGGCTTCACCTTTTGCATTTTGAAATTGAATAATGCAACAAGTATTAGATAAATCCATGCCATCAAAATATCGATCAAATGTAAAGTATAAAGTCTCAGCCGAATGGTCCTGAGAGACGATAATGAAGGACTTAGGCACTTTTATTTTACGCTCATTTAAATCGATAGGGATTAACTCTTCTTTAGGCGGAGTTGGAAGGAGAATGGCTTTAGAAGTTCGCATTTGCTTTTCTATGTTCCAAAGCTTATTCTCATAATCTTGATAATTAGTAATCATGATTATTCATTCTCCTTTCTCCTAATTTATCACTTAATATTAATATAGAATGCATCACTATTTAGTGAATAAGCACTTCCATTATATTTATTAGTCACACGAATAAAATAATTACCTTCTTGATTACCAACCATTGAAGAAGTAATTGTAGTATGCTTTCCGCCTTCAATATCAGAAGATTCCAATTCACAAACAGGAATAGGATTAGTATCATCACTTTCTGCATTTGGTAATTGATATAGAGTACAAATTACTTTATCACTATAAATTTTTTCATTAACGGCGGTTAAAATATATTTAACATCGAATGATTTTTGAGTATTTTTATCTAATACACCATTTACAGATGCATTTAAATTAATCCAATATTGTCCACCTTGTTTATTCAAACCTAGAATAATACTATCTTTTTCAATTTTAGAAGCCAAAGGAGAAACAATATATTCTTTCGATTTAGTTTCATCTAAACTAATTTGATTATTTAAGAATGTTTTAACTCCAACAATATATTTACCCGCCTCATTAACGATAAAACTATTATTTTCAGTAGAACGAATCCATTTTGAAGTATTAACAGGAGTTTCATTTCCATTTTTATACCAAGCATATTGGACTAAAGCTTTAGGCTCAACACCTGTCGCAGGAGCTTCATAAGCATCTTTATTATCATATCCAGAAGCAGCAGCAGTTAAAGTAACAGCATCACCTGTTAAAAATGCTACAGAATCAGCTACAGACAAATCAATATCATAACCTTCATCTTTTAAATCACTATTATCAGAAGTAATAGTAATTTCGGCAGGTGCATCAGGTTCAGGACAAATAACTACTGGAGTATGTTCAAGAACGCCTTGACCAATTTTCTTATTTTCTTTATCAAAAATAATTCCTTGAGCTTGGATATAATATTCACCAACACCATTTACTTCAATAGTAGCATAACGAGCATATAATTCGCTTTTATTTGGAATAGCAATATTTAGATCATTCCAAGTTCTAATATCTTCACTAGATGCGAGATTATAAGCACTACCTTCTTTGATATAATAAGTACCAGCAGGATCTAAAGGAATGCGTTTATCATTCTCATCTTTTTTGCTTACTAAAACATATTTATCTATTGGGTCATCTTTTCCAGCAGGAGTAGAATATTTAATATCAGCAGCACCTGCTTGAGCACGAGCATATAAAGTTACGGGTACAGAAGATAATTTTTGAGAGCCGCCATTATCTACTGCATTACCAGCTAAATTTATAAACTCTAAAGCTACTGTAGTGCCTGGGTCAGTAACTAAACCATTAGTAAGCCATTTTAAATCTTCGACTTTAGCTTCACCTTCACCAAAACTACTATTTTGAAGCATATTTAAAATATCATCATTAACATTAATAACCGTAGGATTAATTAAAACTAATCCCTCTTTAATATTAATTGTTGAGATTAAAGTGTTTAAACTATAACTAGTAACATTGTCACGTTCAGTATAAAATTCAACGGCAAAACTTAAAGTACCGCTTTTACCAGTTAAATCTTTAGCTACAGGCCAACCAAAAATAATTTTTCCAGGTTCAGCATCAACGCTCTTAGAGAAATTAACAGATTGACCAGAAGCATCACCAATTTTCCAATTGATACGAATATTACAATTGTTTAAATCCATATAATCAAAATATCTATCAATACTAAAGAAAACAGTTTCAGCTAAATGATCTCCTTGAACTGATAAACCATTAGCAGTAAAATCAGAAGGAATTGTAATTTTACGGCTATTAGCATCAATTTCAAATAAAGGCTCATCCAAAGGAAGTCTTAAAAACTTTTTATCTAACTCACCAATTTCTTGTATATATCCAAAAAAGCTCTCAAGGTTATCAATTTGAATTTTACCATTACTAGCTTTGTCAATATCTTCATACAGTTTTTGATAAGCTAATTTAACAGAGTCTTTATACTTTGTAATCATAGACTAGAAAACCTTCCTTTCTAAAATAATTTTCCCTTATAGAGAGAAGAGAATTAATCTCTTCTCTCTATTTTTCAAAAAAGTTATATATTAGATAATTGGAACTACCCAATCAAACTTCTTTCCACTAATCTAATTCGTCTTCTGGAATAATTACATTTTGAACAAAATCTTTCCCATTTTTAGTAAGACGTTTATCAGAGTCAGCAATTAAACGAAGTTTTCTAATGTAATATATATCTTCAAGATGTACGGGAGAAAGAATTGTTCCGTTTGTGCCTAAATATTCATACATCACAATTTTAGTCATTTTCTTTTCTCCTTTTTAATTAATGAATAATTGTCAGCGCTCCATCAGGAATATCAGTAAATTTCTGAAGAGCAATACTTTCATCAAGATCAGTATACCATTCAATAGAAGTTATCTACACAGGACTTGTATTAAAATAACCTTGAATAGCTTCATTTTGCATATTAGCATTTGTAAGTTTTGATTTACTATCAGATGTACCAATAATAATTTCATTAATACCAGAACTTCTTGCACTGTTATAGTCACTCATACTACTAAATACAATACCAGCGCTACCTATTTTTTGGACTTCTGAACCAATAATAAGAGTAGTTAAACTAGGAGCCCAAGCATTTTTAATAGCATCAGTTTGAATTTCTGCAATAGTACCGTTTAAATTACTATTTATTAAAGAAGGCGTATTAACTGTTCCACTAGAGCCTATTCCTTTAAAAGTATAAGCTTTTAATACTCTTAATCCCTCTGGGAATTCAACCCATACTAATTGATTAGAACTATCAAATGTTCCTTTACTAAAATAGCGCAAATTACATTTAGTCTATCCATTTTCTTCAAATTTTTGGAAGAATACATGAGTTAAATTCTCACCATAACAAACAGGAACAAGAACTGAATCATAACCATTAAGTATACCCTCAGTTTTTCCTTTCGGGTCAGTCAATCGTTTAACATCTTCTAAAGTAGAACACCACAAATCTCCAGGAGTACCAAATGTTGCGTCAATACCTATTACTCGTTTTTCTACTCCATCAACAGTGAAAAATGCTGGTACAGTTAGTTTTCCTTTAACTTTTTTATTTAAGGCTAAGACAATACCATTATCTAAACTCCAACGAGTATCTAAATTATCTATATAACGAGAAGAGGTGTCTTGAGTTGAAGGAGTAAAATACTCAGGATGAATATCTTCATACACATTAATAGGATTATTATCAAATACTGCATAAAATGTAGTATCTTCAGTAATCATATACTCTTCTAATTTCATAGCAGAGGAAGCAGTTGCAGAACGATTATAGCCTAAGAATTTATAAGTCTACTCTAATGGTAAATCGCTATCATCTTTCCAAGGAATAATAGTAGACATTACAGCGTAATTACCATGAGGAATTTTCTTCTCTTCAATTAATGTATTATCTTTATAATAATATTTAACACTCCATTTGTGGATAGGACAAATTGCATAAAATGTATAAGTATGAATGTTAGAATCAAGAGCTTGTCCGCTCCATTTATTAATACTTTTATCAATATTAATAAGAATATCAGCACTAGCAGAATTAGTCAATGCCCAACCATAGAAATCATGATTCGGTTTCTTCTCACTAATATCGCCGAATGCATCAATAGGGTCTGCAAACCAAGTTTCACCATCTTTTAAGGTCATAGAACCAATTAATTGATAGCGACCATCATTACCCTCATCTTCATCCATAATTACAAATCTAGCAGTATATCCCTATTCAACATTCGCACAGAAAATTGTTAAATTAGGATAAGCCACTTGAATAGTGTTACGTAATTCAGATTCTTTAATAGTTTCTTTATTATTAATATAAATAATACCAGAAATATCAGGAATATTTTTACTAGAGTTTTTAATCCATTTCTTATCACTAATAAATTCTTTGAACATAGCTAAATCAGTAATTTGATTTATTTTATCTTCTGGAATTGTTTCATCTTTACGATAAATTTCACCATTTTCAACTTTAACAGTCCATGCATCAAAATTAGTATAAGTATAAGGTTCTAACCCATAATGCCCATTGTCCATATAATAAGTAATAGATGGATTACGCTCATCGTCGACTGTCATCTAAATATATGGACACCAATTAACATTAGTCATAGAAATCTAAGAAGTGTTAGTCTATTGGCTACGAATAGTATAATATTGTTTCAATAATTTATAACTATCATAACCTAATCCACCACCGGTAATATTTAGAGAAGCAATTACTGTATCTCCTTTATCTCCAGTTGAAGTCTTATCAAAGAAACCTTGGAGATATAAACCAGGATTAGCATGTAAATTACCTTCATCATCACGAGTAGGATTCTAATATTCATCTTCAGTAATTATATTCTTTAATAGGTTGGCTTCAACCAATTCAAGATTTGTAATAGTAGTAGGTAAATATACAGTATTTAATGCTACGCCCTTAGCAAACTGAACGTTAATCAAATTAGATCCAGTAGCACGGAAATTCTCTAATTTTTCACAACTAGTTAAATCCAATACAGGAGAAGCAGCATTAAATTGAATATTACTCATATTTACTTCTTTTAATAAAGGCATACCTTTGCTATCAGAAGAGCTAGCAGGAATACTAAATTGATTAACATTATCATTATGCCAACGTTCTCCATTTTCATCCAGACCATCATATCCTAATTTCAAACTAGTCAATTTAGTAGCATCACCAGAAATTTCAAATTCTTGCCAATATAGATTACTCATATCGCCAAGGTCTTTCATTTGGTTAATACCATAAACATATAGTAGTTGCTCAGGATAATTTTCACTCTTACGGACACCATTTTCAATAGAATCAATATTAAATCTTAGCGCATGAATACCATTATATTTACGAGAAGGATAGGCTTCATTATCATCACCAAGAGTAACATAAGAAGAGTGAGCTGGAGTTAATGTCATCCAATATTCAGCATCAAATAAATGGTTTTTGGTTAAAGTGCTCTCATCCTTAAAATAAGGATCACTAGCAGTTTCAATCCATTTATCTGAAGTCTTATTTTTATTATTAGCGGCTACACGGCCACGAATGCGGTTTGCACCACCACGTTGATAGTTACCTTCATTTAACCAAGAATCAATATACTCTAAGCGGTTAGATAAGAACTGTTGACGAGATAAGCTTCTATTTCCTTGTAAAGCATAGAAATAAGTACCATTAGTATCAACGGTATATACACCAGTTGTATCACTACTAATATGTCCAGTAGTACCATCTAAGTAAGAAGCATCATTTGTAATAGTGATATATTTATAATATTCATCTAAGTTGACTGCTACTAATGGACGAGTGCCCAAGTCAGCTAAGTTATTTGTTGTATTATAATCAGTTAAATAATATGATTCAATACGATCAACAGTTTTTAAAGGTGGCTGTTTTAAATTAGAACCAAATACATCGGTAGTAATACCACGTAAATGTCTATATTTAGGGATAATTAAACCAGTTTTAAAATATTTATAGAAGTTATTCCATAAAACACTATCAGAAGTAGAATAGTTACCATCTTCAGTAGCATCAACATTATATTCAAATGAAGGAATACCAGTATTATTAATGCCTAATTGAGTATCAATGTCATAGAAAAGTGGATACCAAATATAGTCTCCGCCTTTCTTTTGAGGACCCCAAGAAGCCATCATGCAGTTTTTACCACGAGAGTCATAACATTCAAAAATTTCTGTCATAACAAAATATGTAGCCATATATTCTTTATCGAAGTGGTCACTTAATTCATAAGTAAATTTATCACCACGATACTCTTGTGTATCATATTTATAAGAACGATCACCATAAATAATAGTGGTTCCAATATAATATTTATTCGGCTCATAAGTTTCAGCAGTCACAGTAGCTTTAGTTACTGCTTTACCGCATTTAGCATTTCCATCATAGTTATAATATGTTTCACTTGCATCAAATACTTCATCTTTACATAAAACAACTAATCTATCAGCCTTTGTGTCTAGCTCTTCATCACTATAAGACTCCAAAGTATAATAACGCTTATCAGGATTGAATGTATCAGTGCTATAACAAGGAACATAAGTAATATTATTATTTTTATCAACTTCACCAGTATATAATTTAGTTTTAATAGCACTAAATAATACTGTTCCAACATAAGCAACGATATATTCATGACTATTTTCTTGATTGGGATTATAATCAGGATTCTTTTTATAATAAGTAGTGCCTTCTATATATTCTTTAGCTAAGGTATAAATCTATTCAGAAGTTGATGGATTAGTTGTCATAATATAATGTTTATTACTATCAAATAATTCTTCACCAACATCACAGATTTTATAAGTACCATTTGATACAACTTTTTCAGTACAAGTACTCCAAACCCAAGCTACAGCACGTTCCCAATTAGAATAATCTTTCAATAAATGTTGAGCGCGATTTTCTTGATTTAATGTAATATCATTCTTAGAGAATGTTAATGTTGGGTCTTTCTTACATTCTCCATCAGGAGCCATAATATAATCAAGGAGATCCTCATCATTATGATAACGATATTCAAATGAGTCCGCTACCACGGGGGCAGATTGAACAGCATTTAATACACGAGAACCATCAGCATTAAATACATCAAACTTTAAATCTTTGCGGTCTTGTGGGTCACGATATGAACAGAAGGTACGACTGTTATTTTCAAACTCCCAACATTCTGCTACTTTAGGCATACTTTTAGAACCGTCACCGACGAATTTAGCTTTTGGATCTTTTCCTGTGGTATTATCAAGAGCGAATCCATATACTTCATCAGAACCTTTATCTAAAAGCATGTTATATATACCAATAAATTGATAGATAGGTTCTGTGCTACCATCAACTGGTTTCTTTTTGTGGAACGCAAGTACACGGAAACCTCGTACAGAAGTACGATAATCATCAGTATTTTCAACCTTAAAATCACTATATCCAGGTTTCATAATATACCATTTATTATATTTAGGATTACTTGAATCAGCTACTTTTAATTTTGAATAAACAGTTGGATTTTCAGCCATTAATTTTTGATATAAGGCATATGGGCCTAAATCAAAATCTTCTTTACTAGTAATCACAATATTATCTTCTAAGACTGTATTACTTGCTGTTTTTGGATTGCCTTTATGATTATAATAAGTATAAGTAGCATCAGGGATATATTCAGTTGTTTCAGTTTCAATAGTTTTGTCAGGATCTAAAACCTAAAATGCTTTTGCATTATTATAATCGTCTAATGGATGTTTAGAATAAGCATTTTTAACCATATTTGCAAATCCCATATTATAAGTTCCAGAAGATTCCATATAGTCAATCTTCATAGTAAATTTAGTAGTACCGCAAGTATAGTTATTAAAATACCAATATTTTTGACGAGTTTTTTCATCGCCACGTTTTACATAAGCAGTATTTTCAATATAGAAAGTATTAGGTTTATAAGGATTAGTTTCGCTAAATGTAACTTCCTTTTCACCATTTTCATCTTCATAATATTTAATTTTTAATTGGCCAGTAGCAGAATCAACTAGAGGACCTAATGTTGTACTTAAAATATAAGGCTTCTAAGTAGAACCTAATACATCAGCATTATACTATTCTCTGAATGGTCCACGGTTTAAGAAAATGTTAACACGCTTTTCGCCATCTACCGCATCGTTATTTTTAGTTTTAACTTTATAATTTCTACGAGGATAGAATTCAGATGAAGTTCCTTGAACGCTCATTGATGCGCTATCACTAATAAATGAAGGACAATGATATTTATAATAAGTTTCAACAGCTTTTTGTTTTTCAGCTGCTGTTGCACCATCACCAAATAATTTATCAGCTTTAGCTAATTCTTCCAATTTACCTTTATTATAATACATTTCAAGCGGAGTATTAACAAATTCAACTCCAACATTTAATTTAACTTTTTTAGAGTAAGGAAGTTTATTTTCACTATCTTCTAATTTAGTAGTATCAAAAATAATATAAGGCATTAATGGAGCATCAGGATGCTCATTATTATACTTTATCATATTAGTATAACTAAATTGGAATTCATCGATAGCAGTATTTTCTTCTGCTAATTTATTTTGATCATAAATATCTACATTCTCAAAATCAGCAGCATAATTCATGACAATATCATTAACATTTAAATCAGTACGATATACACGGACTTTATATAAATCAATATCGCAATAATCACTGTTAAATTCAATTTTATCATTTTCTACAGTAAATCCATTTTCTTGAGTATTTCTAACAACACTAGTTAATACACCATTTAAATAAATGTAAATTAAGTTTTGAATTTCTTCTTTGCTATATTTACAAACAACAGATAAAGTAATAATTTTATTTTCAACATAAGACACATTTACTGTATTAATACCATTAGAGAAAAATGCATCCTATGGACCTAAACATAAGCCAGTAACGGCCTTAGTATTGCCAGAATAATAACCGCCTATGACATTATTTAAATTAATTTGTTTTTCAGTTTTAGCAAATTTTAAATCATCATATTCCATTCTACGTTTAACGCCATTTTTATCAACAAATTCAACTTCATAAGTTTTTAAATACCAAGCTAAAAATGCATCATAGTTAGTGTATGTAGTATTAAATTTACCAGTTTCTTCATTATAAAATGCTTTATATAAATCACCATCATTTTCATAGCGAGTAATAGTACGAATTAAATTTGAATAGTCTTGAACATTACGAATTTTAAATGTTAATTCAATGGTATGAGATTGTTTAGTATCTTGAGGACCATCAGGATTTGCAAATACAGTAGGTCCAATAGGAATAGATAATTTAGCACCATTACTAATACGTAAACAAGTTTTATTATCTTCGTCAGTGGTCCAGCCATTATTATACCAATTAAAATTAGTAAATGTTGCTGTGCAAGGTTCAGCTCCTAGAGCAGTAGAAGAATTTACTAAAGTAGTACGTTTAGCTAACGTTTCAGAATTAGAACGTCCGCTACCTACTGTATTTAATAAATAAGTTAAAAAGCCCTGCTTCTAAATACCAAAGTCTGTTCTTGTTGGGTCGTTTACAACACGAATTTCAATTTTACGAGTAGTCTCACGCGCTCCATCACCACAAGTAATAGTGTAGTGATTAATTACATCTAATTCAGGATTAGCAATTTCAAAAATCGCATAATTTTTAGAATCAGTAATTGTTTGAGGAGAATAAGAAAGTTCAATATTGTTACGTTTAAAATGCACTATTGGGTTTTCAGCCTATGGATCAAAAACCCGGAAAGGAATTTGAATAGTGTCATAACTATAATATTCATCTTTATAATCTCCCAACCAAATAATTGGAGGAGCTTGAGGGTTTAAACCATCATAAACAGCTACTTCAAAAATTAAAGGATTAACTTCAATTCCTTTTTTACCATTAATAGATTGGAATAAACGAATCCAAACTTTATGATAACCATTAGTTACAGTTGTATATTGTGAAACATTAACACTCTATAAAGTAGTTGCATTCGCCGTTAGAGGCACGCTTAAAAATGGTTCATCTTCATTGTCGAAATAATATTCAACAATTTTATCCATCGCACCATTAACATTACATTGTAATACTAATTTATTGGGATCAAAATAACTTAAATTAGAAAAACTACTTGATTCTTGTAATTCTAATTTAGAAGTTTTAAATGTTATTAAACGAGTAACTGTGCTTGAATGGTTAGTTTGGCTAGCTACTAACACTAATCTTGAAGAAGCATCATCCTTAGCTAATTTACCAAATTCAAAAGCATATTTCTCCCCATCAGGTACTTGAAATGTTCCTGAATTATACTGATTATAGTTAGTACCATCATCAGTATACTCTAATTTCCAATTAATTGTAAGGATAGAATCATAAGAATTACCCTTTTTATTTTTGGCTGATGTAGCAACAAATGTTACTTCTTGAGAGCGTCCATTAATTAAGTTAACAGTAGGTAATGGGTCTACAGTTAATTCGATGTCAGAAGCCAATGAACCAGGGGCATCTCCACCACCACCACCAGCAACAGTTAAACGACGACATAGCACATTTTGAAATGCTCGCTGAACTTTTATTACACGATAAAAACAATTATCGCCTAAGTTGATAATTAAATCATCTTCTTCGGGATACTCTCCGCCTTCAATAGCTCCGATTGGAATATTAATTTCATCTTCTAATTTTTCAGCATCAGTCGGAGTATAATTGGCATAATAAATACCAGAATTACTTCCTGAGCCACCACCACTACCGCTTCCTAAAAGCTTTCGTGATACCATTGTGCCATCAGCTTGAGTATAGTCTATGAAAATTTTACCAGTATCAACTGCAAAATAAACATATCCATCATTAAAACCCATTAAATCCAATTTCGCTTCAGTACCACGAACAGGGATGAATCGTTTATTGCTCATGCAAGTATCTCCTTTCTATCTTAAATTTTATATAAAACAAAATTATATATAAAAAAAATGGGAGAGGAATTTTCCTCTCCCAAATTCCTTCGTTGATTTTTAAAAAAACCACGAATATAATTATTATAAACTGTCCTTAAATTAAAAAGTACCCCAAGTTAATTCAACGCTTAAGGCATTAGCGTCAGCGCCTTTAGTAAGAGTTAAAGTATCAGATACTATAGTTCCAGTACCGCTACCAACGCTTGAGCCATTAGCAGTAATAAAGTGAGTAATAGTAGCAGTATTACCAGTTACAGCAACAACATCATTACCAGTTCCATAAGTAGGTAATTTAGTAGGAGTTGAAGTAATTTCAGTAACGTGACCCTGTTTATTAGAAGTAACTTTATTAACAACAGTGAAAGTACCACCATTACCTAATTGAGACGTATCAGTTTTGTTGTTAATTGTTTGAGTAACATCAGCGTGTTTAATAGTAACCTCTAAATTTTCTCCAGGGTTAGCTGTAGAAGAAATATCTAAAGCTGTTCCTTTTACAAATTTAATAGAACCAACTTGATCAGTTTTTGAGCCAGCCTTAGAGTTTACTGTCCAAGAATTTTGAGTAGCATCACCAGCAAAAGTATAATGAGTGTCAATAATAGTATCATCGCCAGAAGGAATATAAGTCCAGGTAATAGCTTTTAAGACTCCATTCTCTTCTTTGCCTGTAGCAATTAAAAGGTCGCCCTACTTAGCTGTTTTTCCTGATGCGTAAGTAACCTCAGCATCAACTAAGAACATATCACCCTTATGAACAGGCTCTAAAGTGGCAGCAGTTCCTTTGGTTATCTGATAAGTTCCATTCATCTGGTAAGTTGCACTAGAACTGCCAACAGTACCACAATAAGTAACACCATTTAAATCAGTGAATAATTGATCAACTTCTTCTTTGGTATATACCGGTAATTCAGAAGTTTTAGCATCTGAACCAATACCATAGAAAGTAGAACCAATATTATATCCTAACTTTAATGCATTGCTTAAAACTGCCTTATCATCAGTAATAGTAGATACTAAACCTTCGTCAGTAAGAGTTAAGGCAGCACTCTTATTAACTGTATTTTTACTACTAATTTTAATGCCCTTACCATCAGCATCAGCAGCAATAGTAACATTATCTCCGCCCTCTACTTTCACAGTAGAATCATCTTGTAGAGCACTATCTAAAGTTAAAGTCGCAGTATTACCAGTGACAGCAGAAGATAAAGTATAAGTATCTCCAGTAACTGTTACGCCTTTAGTACCATCAGGTGTTACTTGAGCGCCTTTAGCCCCTTTAATAGTAAGATTATCATAAACATTTTTATTCTTAGTATCAGTAACTGTAGTTTTAATATTTACACCATGAGTAACATCAGAAACAACATTAGTTAATGTTTTATTAACGGTATCAGTAGAATAGTTAATCTGAATCCATTGAGTGCCGTTATAATAAGCAAGAATATTACCCTTACCAGTATTGCCATTTCCATCTGTGCCAGTACTAGAACCAGAAATATAAGCAAAATCGCCTTCATGAGCTTTACCAGTGCCAGGTAATTGGTCTAGACTACTATATACTTGAACAACTTTATTTAATAATTGAATGCCATCAGCTTGGCCAACATATAAACGATTACTATCAGAAGTTAGATAAAAAGTACCAACTTCCCAGCCAGTTCCACTATTAAGATATTCATTAATTTTAGTTTGTAAACCAAGTTTAAATTTTACAGGAGTATTAGGCATATATTAAACCTTCCTTTCTATTATTAGAAATTAACTTATTAAGTTATTTCTTGCCAAGTTAATCTTTCATAAACTTTATTAATTTCATTAACAATATTAGTGCTATCTCCTTCAGTAGGAGCATTTCCAATATCAGTTAAAGAGCCAATAGTAGAATTAAATACCTTTAATGAAGTATATTCTGTAATTAATTTTTGTTCAACAGCCTATAAATCTGAAGTTTTCGCGTAGCCTGTTAAATCTGCATTACCAAAAACACCTAATCGTTCTGGTTTTGCATTAACAATCATATACTCATCATAAAAATTATTATTATCACCACTGTTATTTGGAACTAAATAAACAACATTTTCTTTATTATTTTCTTCAGAAGTAATATCTTCTAAACTACTAACTGGCTTATAAGATAAATGATTTGCATTAGCAATTTCATTTTTTACAACAGTAGTAAAATTATCAACATCAGTACGTAACCCAGCTAATTTTTCACTAATTGCATTAAAATCTTCAGCAGGTTTAACCCATTGAAGTTTACCAGTTTCACCCTTTTGTAAATAAGCTCCATTACTGGCATCAGTAAAACCTATTAAATTTAATTCAGGATTTTGACCTTCAATAGATTTAAATTCAAAAGTATTTTCATTAACATTAATTTCTAATTGACTAGCAATTAAATTAGCAACGTCAGCTAAAGATTTACTTTCCCATTTACCGCTATCATTTTTAACTAAAAACGCACCAGCATCGGTTACAGTTTCTAAAACATCGCTAATATCAGATAATTTAGTAATGCCAGAACCACTAATTAATTTATCTCCTAAATACAAATATCCATTTTTTCTATCAGCAGCTTCATAAATAAAATATAGAGTATTAGGATCAATTAATTTTCGGGCTCCTAATGAATTATAAGCAGCAACTGTGCCACGTTGAAACTTTACATAATTAACAATATTTGGCATATTAATCTCCTTTCTTTTAAAATTATTTATAAATCATAAAAGAAATCTTTTCCCTTACTATTATTAATAAAAAAACTTGGCCTATAATTAAACATTATAGGCCAGTCGCTTAACTCTTTACTCATTAAATATTTTAATAATTTCTTCCTCAGAATAATAAGAAATAGAAAAAATCTACTAGTTTTCCAAATAATATTCTTCTTTATTATTTGGATCAACTAAAATATTTTTCCAAATACTATTAATATTTAATGAATCAAAAGGATACTTATCTATATTTAATTTATAATAATGCGCGGTATCTTTATATTCTAAATCAGTATCATTTTTAATAATTTTATACTAAGGATTCTAAATATTGTCTAAATAATACATAATTAAACATTCATTTTCATTTAAAGAATTAAAAATAGTTTGTAAATTTTCTAAATTGGTCACTTTAATTTCTATTAAAGGATTAATTCCAAAATCATTTTCTTCTGCATTATTATAATCTAATAAATATTTTGTTGTTGCTGCCTCAGTACTAAAAATAATATTAGGTCTATTTAAAATATATCCAGGAACACCAGGCTTATCTTCTTCCCAATTACTTTGATAATTATCTCGACTTTTTTGGAATTCTCGTAATAAAGCCCATAATGAATTTAAATTACGATAATACTAAACTGTAGGACTATAAACAGACGCTTTTTTATATAAACAATAAGGTTTATAATAAATAACTCCATCTTTAAATTCATTTATATAAACGTCATTATTAAAGTCCTTATCACATATTAAATTTATAGTATCAATTATTTGATTATTATCATCAAAAATAATAGCATCTTTAATAATATAATCTTTCTTTTTAGGGTCAGTTAAATCATTAGGAGTAGCTTTTATAAAATAGGCTAAAGATGAATTAAATTTTTCAGTTGCTGAAACTTGATGCCAAATTGGAGAATCATCATCTAATACATATAAAGGACCAAAAGCGCCATCGTGTAATTTATTAAAGGTTTTACTATTTTGAATATAGCCAAATGTTATATCTCCAGCATGATCGCCCTATAACAATGTTTCCTGAGTTGGGTATTCATAACGATTATAATAAGTTCTTAAAGGTAAAAATTTATCAATATTATAATTATCACTATATTTTCCTAATAACTCAGAAATTCCATTATATAAACCCCATAGGCTTTCTTCACTAGGAATATCATAATAATCATTATCAGTTTTTAAACCTAATATTTTATAAATATATCGAATTAATCCTGCTAATGTAGTTGGATATTCATCTGAATGAATTTTATCTCTATCATTACCAATAAATAAATAACGAGGAGCATCTAATGAAGTATTATCCTCTTTAAAAATGTAATAAGTAGTATTTGGGTCAAGAATATCATCTTTACTAACTTGAATATAATAAGATCCATTCTTATAATATAAATCGCCATTTAAATAATATTTATTGTTATAATAGGCATTTGGATTATCAGCGCCTCCATGAATATCTGGATACTCTTCCCAAATTCCTCTTGGATAAACTAAATCCCATAAATCTGATACAACATTACCCAATTCTGGTAAATTAATATCAAAAGTTCGCTAGTCAATTTGTTTAGCATATTTTAATGCACCATTTACATAATATCCTGCTTCAGATAACTAAAAATCAAATGGATGAGTCGCATTTGAATATACTCCTTCTTCACTTTGATTTAATAATTTCTAACCGTGCATATCCATATGAACTGGATATAATTCACCAGAACTAGTTTTAGTTAAATAAATCTAATTTTCAGCACTTTCAATATAATTACGACGTTCAGGATTAAAACCTGCTTTATTATAATGAAATTTAGTATAAGTATCAAATTTCCAATTTCGAGGAATATGTAATTTATAATCTAAATCAGTACTTCTAAAAGTATCTATGTGGGGACCACCATTTACGCGCACTTTAGTACGTTCAAAATATTTCTAAGTAGAATCATATTCATCATCATTAGTAATTTCAATTAATTTATTATTTTTAAATGTATATATTTGCTAAGGTGCAACTTTTAAACGATCAAATAATTCTTTAGAAATATATCCTGATTGCTAAAAAGTTTTATGATAATAGCGATAACGAGTACCAATACCATCTGTGGCTTGATATTTCCATCCTGGATAAATACCATTATAAGTAGTTATTACTCCACTATAATTATTAGAAATAAAAATATTTCCAATACTATTTAAATAACTGTCTAACGTATCTTGACTTTTTATTAATTCATTTCCTGCTTCATCAACTAACCAATCATAAATAATTAAATCGCTTAAAATTTCTTTATATTGAAAATAGGGGCCTATATAAACATCTTTAATAGGAATTATTTCATTCTAACTTTTTTGATACTGAGGAATTTCATTTTTTCGGACTGTAATTGCGTTATTGATTGCATTTTGCCAAGTCAAATATACTGTATTATAATTATTCTATATTTTATTAAATCCAGTAATTAAACCATCATATAATGTTACGTCTTCAGCCTATCCTAATTTTTCAGCTACATCTTTCTAATTTTTTAACTAAGTTAAATAAGCATCAGCACCATTAATTTTTCCATTATGTTCTTCAGAAAATGATAAGTTATTCTCAATAAACAAAGTAGTATTTTTATTATTATTTTCAAAAGTTATAACTTCTTGTAAAGCTGTTTCAATTTTTGCTTCAGCCTCAAGAACTATTTGAGATTTTTTATTCCAAACATTTTTAATAAATTCTATTGGTAATTCTTCATATAAATCAATAGTTGTAACAGAATCACCAAAACCAATTTCTTTTTCTCCAGATTTATAATAATAAGTATTTAATAAAGATAATTCATTACGATTACCATCTTCATATTTAATACTTACAATTTGATATTCATCATTATCAGAAGGAGCATCTACTATAGCTTCAAATTTTGGTGCTTTAGCGTCTAAACTAGATACCATAATATATTTTTCAGTAATAGTAGAATTACTTCCTACTGAACACCAAATTTTTTGCCAAACAGTATGATCATAATTATCTTGATATTCTTTTTTATCAATTTCTTTATTAATAGCATATTCACAATTTTCGTCTATGCCATCAGGAGTTAATCGATTATTATCTTTTAATACATCACTTTTTTTTATATAATACTAAATAGTATCATCATAACTCTCGCTCTTTTTAACTTCACAATATTCTCCATAAGGGCGAGTTCTTAAAGCTGCAGTATAATCATCATTTGTATTATAAATGCTATAATTTTTTTTCTAAATATCTTGACCAATTTTATAAATATATAGTATTGGACATTCATTAGTAAATACATTTTTTTGATGCCAAGCATCTTGAATATCAACTGATTTATAAGGACTATATCTACGCTCTCCATAGTTAATTAAAACATATCGCGTATTATAAACTCCATCGCCGAGAGTGTTTGCTTTATTAGATTTATCCTAATGAATTTTACTAATGGCTTCTTCCATAGCAGCTCGATTAGGATAAGTTTTATCAAAAACTAAAGAAATCCTAGAATTAGTTTTTATATTACCATAAAAAGAACCCATTAGCTTCCCTCCTTTTCATAAAGCATATCAATTAATAAATACGCATCTTGATTTTCATCTATATTTGTTAATGACATTTCATCAAAATTAATAGAAGTTATAACTCCAGTGCCTTGAGTCATATCTAATTCATACAACCCAATCCCACCTAGCATAATATAATCTTGATTAGCATTAAGTCTAAATTTTGTACCTGGTAAACTCTGAATACCTATTTTTACAATAGGAGTATAATCATCAAAAATTGTTCCAGACATTAATTTAGCTTTACTAATAGTTGTTGGATAATTTTTTTCATTCAATTCTCCAAAATATCTAAACTAAACAATTCCTTTAGACATTTACTCCTTCTCCTCTCTTATAATAACCTTGGCGGTGCTTTTGTTGCTGTAATTGTCATTGTTCCATTGTGTGTTAATTGTAATGATATTTTATTAAGTATATATTCACCATGTATATCACTTTTATTATCATCTACTGTAATAATACTATTTGGTTCTAAATAATATATAGGGATAGTTTTTAAACTAATCTTTTCATTCATATAAGCATATTGATAAAGTAAATCATTTAATTCAGTATAAGCTGTTTTGCTCTATGAAGTAATATTAAATTTATCTTCATAAATAGAAGATAAAGGCATATAAGCATACCCATCCTATAACATATTCTATTTTTTATATAATTCATATTTTTCAGGATTAATATAAATAATATTAGGAGTATCTCTATAAATAATAGACTTAATAGCATCATTATTAACAATTTTCGGCCTATCTCCAATAGCTTTTACAGAATACTTGCCAATAAAACTACTAGCGTCTTCTATAAAATCCATCCAATAAACAAGAGCAGAAGGATCATTAACATAAGTGCGATTCCAACCATAATATACTTTTTCCTAATCCGTTAATTTATTTGTATGTCCCGCTTTAACAACATAATATTTATCTTCATCATCAGAAGTAGGATTATAAATATCTCTCCAATATAATAACATATCGGCATAATAACTTTCATATCCAGTCTATCCATTTTTATAAGTTGGATTTAATTTAGCTAAACGTATAGCATAATCATCATCATGACCATATTGCTAATAATCACAAGCCATTTGGTATATTAATTCACGCCAATTCTATTTTGTATAATAAATATTTTCAGAATCTTGAGTAGGAATAATTGGTTTATAAACAAAAGCTCTACCGCCACGCTAATACAATGGATCAAAATAACTATTCCAAGGATGAGTGCAATAAGCACCATGACCAACATATCCAATGGTATTATCTGATAGTAAATCAAAAACATATAAATCTTCTTTTTCATTATCCCAACTACCATAATAAGGTCCAATTTTTGCTCCATTATAAGTATAAGCCATTAAATCATTATCAGTCGCAGGAGCATAAATTTTATTTAAATTAATTTTCGCGCCATTTTCTTTTTTGTAATATTTACTTAATATACCGGCAGGATAATCACCAAAATATAATTTATATAATTCTGCCCAATCTTTAACATCCCACCAATCTTCACTCAATGGCTCTCCTGTTAAAGTATCATTTGGATTAGGCGTTTTTGCAAACTCTCCTGTGGCTTCTGGATCATAACTACGATAAGTAATACCAGCGAACGTAGTATAAATCTTTGGTTTTTCATCAATAGCATATCGCAAATGAATTGGAGCTCCCTCACTACTAGAAGAAGTTGAATTTTTTTTACCCCAAATAATAAAATTATTTTTTATTTTAGAAAAATCTGGCGTATTCTAAAATGAAGTAATTAATATATTATCAGAAAAATTATATTTACTTTTAGAAGTTAACATAGCATTTTCTTCGTATAATTGGTTATATTCATAATTAGTTAAACTATTTTTATCAATAGCTTTTATTTCTTTATCTTGTATTACATCAGCACTATTTTCTGTTCGAACAACACTCGTCCAAGATTGATTAACATAAGTCATTTTTTTCTAAAAAATAAATTGTCCATTAATATCATAAAAATATTCATAAGTCCCAAAAGTAGAGCAAATTTTATCTAATACAGAAGTAATTGTATCTCCTACATTTACAGCCAATCCATCTTCTGTTGGCCAATATAATTCTACATCTCGGTATCCGGCGGTAGAATTAGCTTCAATTTTAGAAACATAATATCCTATTTTATCCGTAATACCATCTTTCAATTTTATTTTAAAATCTGTTGAACCAATAGGAGTTAATTCATTATTGGTTAAATCTTGTAACTAAACTTTTCTGCCATCCATAGTATATTTTGTCATACTGCCGTCAAAAGTAATATTTACATAAATGCCATTATCATCTAAGAAAGCATATAAATCACCATCATTATATTTTAAAAGTTCTAACCCACGGTCAGTTAAATCTTTTATTAAAATATTATGAAAAGGTTCATTGCCATAAAAATGAATCATTTCTCGAATAATCTAAAAAATAGGAATTTTAACATCAGTAAAACTACCATCTGGATTTTCTCTGCGCTCAACAGCAAAGTCTATCGGATTCGGGAAATTTCCTCCCACTTCTCCATTTAATAAACACATTTTATCTTTTCCAGAAATTGAAATCATACATTGATTAGAAGATAAAGAGGTGTTAAAATTAGTAATAACAAATACTCCTTGCGGAAACCAAATAATATTTTCATAATCATCATCAATATTATTAATTAAACCAATATATAGTTTAAATTTAGTAGTCAAACCCCAATAAACATCGGTAATATTTACTCCAGTAGAAACAAGAGAAATCGAGCAAGACCGACGTATGGCGGAGGATCCATCAATATTAATGGATCCTCCAGTGGCCTTTCCTTCAATTGACTCTATAGGCTCCTCATCTTTATTTAAACTAATTATTTTTATAAAAATTTCTTTCTAATTATTTAAATCTAATTTTTTTAAAAATTTTGTATCTAATAATGGATTATTTTTCATTGATACATACCCGCCTTTATCTCTCTTGTATAGCCTTTATCTAATTCAAGGATAAAATTATTCCAAGCATCTTTTACTTGCTATACTAATTTTTTCATTTGAGCATCTTTTGAAGAAGCATCTGATTTATAATACTCATAATACTACTTAGAATTGGAGTCAAGGAAACCAGTAAAAATCTAGAGATATTCAGTATATTTTGATTCATAATAATCTTTTTTTGATTTATATAATGTTTGTTTATTTGTATACATTGTTTCTAAGATTTCAGCCTATTTTACTGCTGCTTCACAGTCTTTAATATCTTTACTTAAAACTAAATCAATATACCAATAAAAAATACCAATAGAAGTAATAGCAGGGTAAGTATCATCAGATTTATTTGAAATTGTAGGTTTATTTGTAAATAGTTCCAATAGTAAAGGATTAATACGATATTTATTAAATAACTAACTATTGCACCAATAATACAAAATAGCAATATTAGAAATTCCTTTTAACAAACTTAAATACTAAAATTTTCTCCAAGTAATTGAATCCGTTTCATTAAGAGCAGTAATTTTATAATTTGCAGGATTATTAATTTTTACATTCTTATTAAAAATATTTCTATTATTTTTATTATAAGCTAAATATAAATTATAAACTGTTCCTGATGCATCTAATAATTTATTATAAGCAGAAATAATATTATCAATTGTGCCCCGCTCTGTTAAAGCATTATCTCCTCCAATAGTATTATTTAAAAACGTTAAACGAGAACCAGTATTTAATCCTATGGTTTTTTCTATCATTTGTCGTTCAGGATAAATAATTTTATTATCTTTCATAAAAGTATTAAAAGATTCACTATTATTTGCCGTAAGAGTAATATTATCTTGATATTTATTATTGGTGTATAAATTAATTGTACCCCCAAATAATTCTGCTGATTTAGGATTATTTAATTTTAAAAATTGACTAATAAAATTATAAGTATTATTTTTTTTATCCAAATCCGCTACTGGCAAATTATTATAATATTCTATAAATGTTTTTGCCAAAGCATCTCTATCTTTCATATAATATTGCACTGAATCATCAAAAACAGTAGCTATTTTATAATTAGAATTTTCATAAATATAGTATTTTTTCTATTTAAAAAATTCATCATTCTCTATAACATTATTAACTTTAATAAATTCATCAGTCAGGCCTTCATTAATTAATATAGATTGATAGGACTAAATTAAAGTATTATAAGCATTTATAATATTATTTAATCCATTACCCTGCTCTGATAAATCAAATAATGATTCAAAACATTTATCTCCATAACTATTTGAATTAATATAAGAAATCTAATCGGATAAAACATCTAATACTTTACGATAACCATCAGATACATAAGGCTTACAAGTATTATCAATTAAATTAATTAAAGCTTTAATTTTAGCAGCCCGCATCGAATTTTCTTCAACAGTATATACTGGTTCATCAAATTCAATACTATTATACATACTATTATCAATAATTTCTTCAGAATTTGATAATTCAAAAATGAGGCCTCGACTTGTTTCTGCTTTGATATTTTCTTGAATAGTAGAAGTTAAAATAGCTAAATATGATTCTGATTCTTGTATACCCTATGGCTAATCTATATATTTAAATCTATTTAACAATCTATATCTCATTAGAAAAACCTAGGTCCAAGCTTTTGCCTATGTCTCATATGATAAATAATTATTAATAGCTAATAAACCATAATGGTTTTTTGCACTTTCTTCAGCGCACCACTATTTTATATTTAACGTTTGATTCAAATAATTTTTATAAATACTATTTATCATAAAATTAGACCATTTTAAATCTAAAGAGGCTTGATAAATACTTTCAATTTTATCAGCATATAAAATTAGAGTTTTAATAGTTTCACTATCACTATCTGACAAATTATTTGTTTTTCCTTCGCTAATAAACTTATCAGCTAATGATTGATAAGCTGAAAAGGCGTTAGTAGCATAATCTCCACCAACAGCATACTAAAATAAATCTTTTACTGTTTTAAATCCGCTGTTATTTAAATGAATATTTCCAATTTTTTCCATTGTACTTGCAACCTATTCATAAGGATATAAAGCTTGATTAGTTTGTTGATTAATACCAATATATTGAATTAACGCCTCAGAGTCTGGCTCTCCTTCTTTTATCCCAAATAAAAATCGTAAATTATTATGCGCTGTTTTTATTTTCCAATAATTTTCCAAACAACTAAAAATATCGCTAGAAATTGAAGCTAAAAATAAATCATCTAATTCAGTATCATTTTCTCCATCAATTACCATATCTTGATAAGTAGCTATAGATACAGATAATTGAGTTAAATTATTCCAACTTTCTAAATAATATTTTAATTGCTTCAATCGAGCTTGAGCTTCAGTAGAACTGGTATCAGAAGTTCCATTTATTTGTTGATAATGGTTTTTAATTGAATTTAAAATTTTCTCAATAGAAATCGAAGATTCTAAATTAGTTAAAAACTCTTCATCATCTTTATATTTATTATAGTTTGTAGCCTAAAAATCATCTAATATTAAAGCAATATGCTACATAATTAAATTATATAACCATAAACCTGCTTTATACTAATAAATGTTAGTATTATATTCATCAACTTTAGCTTCTAATCTATTAATCTAAAGTACATAATTTTGTACTAACATTAAAGCATTTTCAACAACCCCATTGCGCTAATTATATAATTTTTTTAATAAAATTGTAATTTTAGCTAATTTATCATTAATACCAATTTTAGAAGTTTTTTGAATTAAATCAACTAAATCATTTTCTTCATTTTCAACTAAATTTAATTCATTATACATTGTTTTATTTATCTATAATTTACGAATTAAATCTTCTACTTTCTGCTTGTCTGTTGTTTTTTGTTCTTCTGTTGTACCTTTAGCCCAAAGATCAGCTATATCATTACGCTAAGTCATTTGAGTCTAATTTGTATTTAAAATTTCATTTAATAATTTTCTATCCTAATAATTTATTTTTAAATCTAAATTTGACTAATAATTATTAGTATTTTCATAAGGTAAATTATTATTTTCAGTCAATCCCTATAAAAGAGTATTATATATACGAGTTAAAGTTAAATAACGCTAAAATCCGCAATCAGCTTCTGCAATAATTTCATAATTACGATATAAATTTTTCAAGAAATCTGATAATTTTAAATAAGTTTCTTTTGCACTTTGAACATACTAATCATTTTCTTCAGTAAAATAATCAAAAATTTCTAACTAAAAAGTTACTTCTCCAATTAATCCAGTGCCTATTTTTATTACTTTTGGAGAACCTAAATTAGAAAAATATTGTTCTTCCCCTTCATTCATTTGGACCTAATTTTCATATCTTAAATAAAAATCTGGAATCTAAGAAGCCTTTACAATAGCTTCAGCTTGATTATTCTAATCAATGGTCCAATCTGCATGATTATAGTTTGGTAAAGAATCATAATCTTCTTTATTTACCCATTTAATTGATGTTTCTAAATAATTAATATCATTAATTAACTCATCATTATTAGAAATACTTAAAAAATAAGAATCTTTACTTAACTATTCTTTTAATGGATTTATTTTAGTATCATATTCTTTTCTAAGATTATTTTTCTGGTCCTCATCTGTCGAAAGATCTAATTTTTTCTATAATTCATTTTCTAATACTTTAATAGTATTAGCTAATTTTGGATTTCCTTTAGGATAAATAAATACTTTATCAATAGGTAAATAAGCATTATCTTTTTTAACATAAATATTTAAATTATTATCTAAATATTTTTTTTCACCATTAATTATTACATAAAAGAAATTATTAGTTTCATCTTGCTTAAAATCAGAAATTTTTTCGTATCTATATTTATCATCAATATAAAATGAAGTATCATATTCATCAACAACAGATTCCCAATAGCAATCATAATACTATCCAGTCTTTACCCCAAAAATATTAGTTCGCTATGTTGGCATCCAAGTCTAAAATTTTGGAAAATATTCATACATCTAAAAAATACAAAATTCATCATTGATGTCATAATAATGCTATACTTGAGGTGTAAGTTCATCAATAGGATAAGGAGTTCCAAAAGGTGTAACAGAATAAAGCAAATACTAACTTCCAATAACTTCATCATAATCTTTTTTAGCATAAGTTCCATCAGATAAAGGTAAAACTTTATTAGTCACTAATCCATTTGTTACAGCCCAAGGAATTCCATCAGGATATTTTTTAGTTAATTTATTCCATCCCTCTAATGTAACCTATTCATAAGGGACTGCATAAATAGGAATTAATTCACGAACTCTTATTTTTAACTATTCTAAATTTAAAATTTTTAGCTTTTCTTTCTAATAATTATAAAAAGTAGTTATAATATGCTATAAAATATCACCAGGTTCAAAATTCTTTTTAGAAAGTTCTTTATATAATAAATCTAAAGAAGAATTATAAGTTTCATTATTTAATAAAATTCTATCATTAATTGACTATATAGCTTATATTATTCTATTCTAGTCTTCTGGCAATAATGTTATTTTATTATTTTCAGAAACTAAAGTGTCTAGTTCTGTTAATACTGGATTAACTCCTACAAATTGATTACTTAAAATGGTTTTTAATTTAACCGCGGTAATAGCATCAAAATTAGAATATCTTACTCCTTGATACTAACATTCTAATATACCTACTGGATGCGTTTCTGGAGAATTTGGAATACGAATCTATTCTATTAAAGAATTACTATTATTATAATTATAAGAACCAGTGATACCAATAACTATTTCTTCTTCAGTTTTTTCAGAACGGTCTCCATAAGTAAGAAAAATACTTGAACCAGGTTTCATATCTTGGACAGAGAATGAACTTATATTAGATTCAAATTTTAAGATAATATCTCCAATTGGCTCATAATCATTTAAATAATAACTTCTCCACATAGAAATATATTTACTAATTAAATCAGTCTATATAAATCCATATTGTAATAAATTTGAATAAGAGAAATCAGCGATTTCTACACACTGAGCTGTAAATGAATGTAACATTCGTCCTAAACTATCTACTGGAGACAATGAAACATTCATAACGCGCACGATATAATTTCCTTCTGGCCCTGATCTAAACAATTTTGGTTTCCCATTATTTAGCCAGTCTAAAACTTCTGTTTTAAAATCACGTTCTTTATGAATATTACTTTCAATTAAATCACAAGGATTTTCTAAAACTCGCTCCATTTCAGAAAAAAATTCAGCACTATTCTTTTTATTAGAGGTTTGAGTACAAGAACGAATATATTCATTTACTTCTCTATCATAAAATAATAATTCATCATCCATCTAATAAGATAATAAACCACTAATAGGAAATTCTTTATATCCAACATTTCCATTTCTAAAAATAAATGGATATTTATTACCAATAGTATTTGTTTTCTATTCTAAAATAGTAGTTTTAAATGAAGAAATTTTTGGATTAAATTTAATCTTTAAAATTCTTTCTCCATCATATAAAAATATATCTTCAAAATCAACTGATATTGGTTCACTCTCAATTCGTGAAGAATAAATGCCAAATAAATTATATTGAATAACTCCATAAATATATTTTACACCCTATTTTACAGTATAATCATTATATTTAATTAATGAAGGACGCATATTTTCCAGTTTAAATTTTTTAATTTCTAACCAAGATCTATAATCATCTTCTTCACTCGCACGAACTAATATATATTGACCAAAATAAGCCTCTTCTTGTTTATCGACTTGATACTCAGTAATTATATCATATCCTAAAAGAGCAAAATATTCTTTAATTAAAGATGTTGACATATTTACTGTTGAAATAATATTTTGACATAAATTAATAAATTCTTTATTAGTGACTTTTTCATCTATTAATGTATTATCATTTTTAATAACATCCTATAAATATTTTAAGTAAGCAATAATTCTTGTCTAAATTATAGCATCTAATTTATTAAAATCATTAAATTCTACTGTTAAACGCTCAATTGTTATATATAAAAAATTCATTAAATTATTATAATGATTTTTTTCTCCATCAACAGTTCCTATTCCTTCTACAAAATTCTTTAAAAAACTTCCTAAATTAATAATATAATCTCTTGATGTTTCTACTAAAGAACTTAAAAGACCTACTGGGATACCAGTTAATTCATTTAATAAATATAAATTATTTTTAATATGATTCTAACAATTTTTCAACGCTAAAGAATTTTCGGAGGCTGATAATAAATTTACCCAATGAGCAAAATTATTACTTTCATAAAATGTTTTTATTTTAAGGCATAAATTTTTATCATATTTATAATATGTATTAATTTTTGTCATTGAAAGAATAATATTTTCTTCTCTTAAAATTCTTTCTTTACCTTTAAATCCAACTTTAATACAACCATTATTAGGTTCAGCAGTTGTAGTAATAATTAAATCTTTTCCCGGAGCTAATAAAGTTTCTGTTGTTACTCTATAACTCGGACTAGAAGCAACAAATCCATTTAATGTAGTTACTGTGTATATTAGTTTATAAATTTCATTTGTTTTAATGAAACTACTTAAAGTAATAGTATCGGTAGATATTCCATATTCAATATCATTAGCATTGTTATGTAATAATTCTCCTGTAGTATAATATAATTCACCATCTTCTGTATAAAATGAAAAATTATAAGAATATACCTTTTCACTCTAATCTAAATCATCAGATAGCTAATATACGCCATGTAATTCATTATTAAAAATATTTACACTATCAATAGTATAGTTTTGAATATAAACCACTGGATTTTGAATACATTTAATAATTCCAACAGTAGAATAATATCCTATTAATTTTTTAAAAGTAGTAATTGTCTAAATATTTCCTTCACTATCTTTATAAGTATTAGTAGAGTCAACATATTTTGATATATAAGCAATCTAAATCTTATAATACTAACCTTCATTTAATAATTTTCCATATTTAGAAGGAATAGTAAATGTAACTGTAGATTTTTCTATATCAAAATTAGTAGATTCAATAGGATCAAATAAAAAAGTATTTGTAGATGCCGTTCTTAAGCGCAAACTAAATCCAACAAAATCTCCATTATTAACAGCTACACTGGCAGTAAAAGGAATAACTAACTAAATATCTTTTAAAACTTTAGTTTCACCTGTTATTGTATAAGTTTTACAAAAAGCTGGTAACGTTCCAGCTATTTGCGGAGGATATAATCTTTCAGGCATATTTTTCTCTCTCCTTTATCTCTTAAGATTTTGCTTTTTCTAAAACTTCAACGCGTTTCTATAAATTAGTAATAGTTGTTTGTAAGTTAGTAATAGTTTTTTGTAAATCAGTAATAGTTGTTTGTAATTCTCCATCTTTATTTTGTAAATCTTTTATCTAAGAATTATAACTATCTAAAGACACATAAGTTTTACCAAGTTTAGGAATACCATTTGTAAAATATACTGGCTAAATTTCTGAGCCTATAGTATATTCAATTCCTGTATTATCAATTAACTATTGAGATGTTTTAGAAGTGTCAGACTGAGCAATTCTAGCAATACCAGAATCGGTTAATTCAAATATAATATTATCTTTAGAAATTCCATATAATCCATAAGTTGTATATGTATAATCTTTTCCGTCTATTTTTACAGTTTTTAAAAAGGTCCCCATTAAAATCCCTGAGCGCTAAGTATCATTTAATTGACCAACAGTAGTAGATAACAATTTTAAATTTTCATTGTTAAAAAATATATCTTTACCTTTTATATCATTCCACATAGCAATAGGATAATTATTATTAATCATAATTATTGGCTATATCCAAAATAACTCATTATTATTCTAGATATTTGTACCCTAAACATATAAATTTGTCTAAGCCCTATTATTAGAAGTGGAATAAATAGTAGGTGGGATAATCATATTATTATCTTTATTAAAATTCCAAAATTTAGCTCCATCACCTTTTAATGTCCACTCAACATTTGAAACAACTTCTAAAGAATTTTTATTATTTAATTTATATAATTTATAAGGAGTTTTTTCATATACTGGTTTTTTCCCAGTTATATCATAAGTAACAATAGAACATCCATCAGCACAAACGTATTTATCATTAAAAGAACACGGCAAAGTAATATAACTTCTTATGATATTCATATTATAAGTACCTTCAGCGACAATTACTAATTTAGACATTAAAGTCGTATCATTACTATTTAAATTTTCTTTAAATGTAATTTCACCTTTATCAGTTAATTCAACTTTTGTTTCACTATTTAATGAATTATAATACCATTTATAAGATAAATTTAATTTATTAAGAGCTTCCCAGGTATATCCATAAAGATTTGCTTTAATTAAATAAGTATTATCTTTTAAAGGACGCACCATTTTTACTTCTTTTTCTTCTAATCCATTTTTTTTATATAAATTTAACTATAATACACAATCAGCGCCAGTAGACCCACTATTACCAAATAATAAATCAATACTATTTGAATATGTTTGATTATTAATCTCAACAGAGCATTTAATAGTATTATTTTTATATAATGGATTGTATAAAGATGCTATTTTAAATGGAATATAATATAAACCAGATTCTATTTTATTATAAATAGAAGCGCTATCTCCTTCTTCAAGGATATGTTCAAAGGTATACCATGAGTCTTTTGCTATTCCTGGTTCGACTGGTAAAATCATACTATTAGTAGCTGGAATTGAATAAGTTAATTTTATTCCTTTTGCTAAAGTTGTGTATTCTTTACTCGAATCTCGACTATTAAATTCAACAGCAATATTATGTATTTTTTCTCCATTTGAACGGGCTAATAACTAATTATCTTGCCCATAAATATAAAATGTATTATCATTATTCTATGGAATCATATTTAAAGTATCTAATAAACCTACATTATCAATATAAGACCCATTATCAAAAATACAAGGTTCTGAATGTGTTGTTAAAATCTCTCCAGTTAAAGGATCTTTTATCTATATTTGAACTCTTAATGGGCATTCTTTAATTTGATCTCCTGTAGGCAAAGCATAAGAAAATTCATCATTTTTATTTTTTAACAATTCCATTGGTTGATAAATTCCATTTTTTATTGTTCCAGTTGCTTTCCATCCTCTACCATAAATACCATGATTATCCATATAATTTTTTAAATAAATAAATAAATAAATAGTAGGGTTAGTATAAGTAACAACTCGTTCTGTTTGACGATTAATTATACGAATACCTAATGTCTTAATTCGCTCGTTTTCAGAATTAGAACCATAATATTTTAAACTTCCAATAGAATATAAATAAGCTCCTAAATTATCAGTATCATAAGAAGATAAATTTTCTTTATAATATCCCGCAATGATTTTTAAATTTCTAAATTTAATTTCAAAATCATCTGGATTATCTATTTTATCACTATCATCTTTTTTAAATTTTCCATCTTGCCAAATATCTACTTTTATATCAGCAATAATTTTATTTTTAATATCTATATCAAAATATTGAGATACATATCCACCAGTTTTATATGGATTCATTAATAACATTTCATTATTTGAAATTAGCTAAGAAATTGTTCGTGTTTCTAACTTTTCTGTAGTCTAATCTTTATAAATTATACTAATTTTTAATCCGTATTTCCCAGAATTAAGATTCTGACTAGCCACATATAAATCCGCCGCGATATGATAAGAAAATCGTAATACAGTATAACCTATAATACCATTTGAATTTCCATCAATAAAACTTTGATTTGGAAGAATATTTTTCAAAGTTGTAGTTTGAGTAGAAGTGGGGTGTAAAATAAATTCATTAGGTGAATCAATATAAGCCTATGATGCAAAAAAAGTCTTTGAATCATCTTTTCCTTCTGTTTTATAATTATTTATAACTATACCAGTAATAAGTTTTTTTGTTGTAAAGTCTCCTTGAGGTATTAATACATAAACTTCATCATCAATATTATAAACTTTTTCTTCATTATTAGAAAAAACAGCTATTAATGCTCCTTTATAATCAACAATATATTTATGAATACCATTTTCTAATAAAACTTCTTTTATTACACCAACTATCGTCTAGTCAAATGGTAAATTCTATAATCGAGCAGATACAATTGTGTCTACTGATCGGAATATTTTTTCATTTAATTCATTAGACATAATTCGCTCTCCTTTTTCTCATATTCTAATAATTTTTAAGAAAAAATCTTATTTTATTATTTATATTTGACCAATAAAAAAATGGCGAGGTAATTAAACCTCGCCATTTAAATTAAATAGTCTTTCGACTTGCGTATTGACTTGCTTCATTCTCCATCATTTCAAATGCTTCCATAATTTCATTACTATCAGTTACATTTGGGAAATCAGCATTAATAGAAACTTGTTGCATAAATTCTTGTGCAATTCTATCAACACCAAGAGAAGAAGGAATAAGATTAGATAAATAACTTACAATAGTCTAAACATTTAATCCTATATTTTGTAATATAGTAGAAATATCTAAGCTATTTGTTAAAGTAGTATCAATATTTAATTCATTATTATTCATCCAACCTTCAATTTGTCTATTCATATCTAATTTATTAAATAATGTACTACACTCAGGAAAAGACTGTTCTGTAATATAATCAGCACTATTAAAGATTTTAGAATTGCGCTAAGTACTAATTATATTATTTGCTGTCGCAGTTGAGCTAGTATCAATTGCTTGCTCATGTTTAGTATAATCAATACTTTTTAAACCTGATAATGTAGCTATCATTTTATTCATAGATTTAACTAATGCTTCATTTCGGTCAATAACACTATTGATTTCTTTAACATAGACGGTTTCCCACTCGCCCGCCGCTTTAATTACAGCGTTAAATGATTCTGTCGCATTTTTAACAATTTTTTCCATATCTGCAACAGCTTTATCAGATTCACCAGTAATTTTAATTGCCCATCCAGATGCTTCATTCGCAAAATTACCAGTAATACCCGCTGTATTATTTATTTCATTTTGCTTATTTTTATAATCTTCAAGTAATTTTAATGAGTTTTCTAAATATTGATCATGACCAACCCAGAAAGATTTGAACATTTCATCTAAGCTACCGTATCCACCTTTAATAGCTAATATAGTTTTTTCAAATGAGTCTGTAATATTAAAACTACTATCTTTATAATAAGCAGCAAAAGCTTCAGCCGCATCTTTACTATTTTCAAATAGTTTTTTATATTCCTCTTGTAAGAATAGCATACGACCGCTATACCATTCATTTAAACTATTAATACGTGATTGGGCTTCTTCTTCTGTAATTTCTCCATTAGCAAATGCTAAGTTGATTTCTTTTAATTTTTCTCGATAATCAGCTTGCACTTTTAAAATATTATCTTCTAAAGTTTTTAAATATTCTTCATTAGCTTTCTAATACTCTTTTAGTTTATCTTCATAATCCTATTCAGCTTGAGCAATTTTATCTTCATCCGCGCTATATACATATCCCCAATTACCATTATTATCACGAGTTAAACGAACAGTTTCATTAGAATTTTGAACATCTTCTAATTTCTATCTTGCTAATTCTAATTCATATTTAGATTGAGCAATTTTTAAATCATATTCACTTATTTTAGTTCCATCTTTTAATTTTTTATTTAAATCATCTTGAAGTTTATTTAACGCCTATTTATGCTAAATATTATCAGTATCCTCAATGGAGCCTTTAATCTAACGTTTTAATTTATTTAGTTCATATGTTCTATCAACATCACTTAAATACTAATCATTTAATTCATTCGCTTGTCCAATAGCTTCTTGAAGAGCATCAATAGTACCTTGGATAGGAGCAATTCCTTTTTCAAATTCTTGGATAATATTATCCATTTCTTCATCAAAGATATCTTTTGCTCTCTATAATGCTTCTTGCCAGCTATCTAAAAAGCTTTCTTCTGCATTATTAATTTTATCATCAATTTCTTGTAAAGTTTTATCCCATTTTTTAATAGCTTGTTCATCGCCATTGGCTGCTACCTTATCACGTTCAGCCTAAGCATCTGCGCGCATCTATTTCAATGCTTCTAATTCTTTTTTAGTTCCAGCCAAGTTATTAATACTATTATTCATTAATGAACGATTTAAATTGCGAATTACTATTTTAGATTGTTCTCCCAACTACATTCCTAATAATGATGTAATATCTTTAACACCTTCTAAAATATTTTGATAATGATCAAATAATTCAATTTGATGCTCGATATCTTCACTGAATTGATTGAAACTATCTAATACTTTTTCTTGAATTGTATTACGCATTTCAAGTAATTCTTGATTACTAGATAATAATTCTGAACGCCAGTCTCTTAATTGCTCAATTTCTTTAGCAGTAAATCCTTTAGCTTTTAAATCAGCTTCAGACATTCCCTATAATTCTTCTATTGAATTAATACCATGATTATTTAATAATTCCATTAATCCTTTTTGATAAGTAGTAATTTTATCAAGAGTATTCTAAGTTTTATCACCAATTAAAGCAATCGCTTCAGCCGCAGAATAAGCATCATCTTCAATTTTACTTAATAAATAATCAAGATATTCTAATTCATCATCTTTAACAGCAATCTTAATTTCAATTTTATACTAAGTCTTTTCAAAAATTACGTCAGCTAATTCAGTTTGTAAATCATATAATTTTTCCAATTCATCTTGGCGCAAATTATTAGTTTCTTCATACTATTCTAAAGCTTTAATAAAATCATCATAAGCATCTTCAGCGGCATCATCAGCATCTTCATTTTTACCAATAGATGAATTATATTTATCAATCTGGCGCTTCATAATTTCATCATAATTAGTAATAGCACCAGTTTCATCAAATTCAGCGCCATAAGATGCAATTAAAGCTTTATCTTCATCCCAATATTTATTAATTTCATCAAGATATTGATTCTATAAATTAATCATTTCATCATATTTTTCAATTTCTTGATCCATTAATTCTAATTTAGAAGTGCCGAATGCTCGTTCTTTAGCTTTAGCTAAATGCTCCATTACTTCTTCTAAATCTTCAATTTTTTGTTTAATTACATGATAACGTTCTATTTCATCTTTATATTCTTTCTTATCTGGCGGAGTATAACTATCCCCGCCACCACCAGTTTCTTGAGGATTAGTGTTTTCATCTGTTTTTGATTTATTACTACTATTACCATTAACTATTTTAGAATTGCCGCCACCAGACTCTCCAGTAGGTGTGATTGATTTTACAGTATAGGTTTTGGGAGCTTCTTGAACATCAATCATATCTAAAGTTTCAGTATGAAATTGAGGCTTCCCACCCTTGTATCCATCAAATTTAGCATATTGTTCTGAATGTTGTGTAGTAACAGGTTCACCTTCATGCTCTTCCAATTCAACATCATAGCCCATAGCTGCAAAATAAGCATTAGCCTAATCACGAGTCATACCTGCTTGAGCAATAATCTGCTCACAATTAGTTTTAAAAGCTGCTAACGACTCTGGGTTCATTGCAATTTCTGTTTCAAAATCTTTATCACAAAATTCAATTAAACTATTTTGTAATGTTTGAATATCATTATATATATCAGTATTTAAACCCATTTCTACTAAAATTTCATTAGCAGCTTCACGTCGTAATTGTTTTACTGCTGTTACATCTCCATCAGCTGCAGCTTTTAATGCAATAGCAGCTTTAGTAGCATTATTTCCTTTAGAAATGAAACTTTTAAATGCTGTTTCTGACATCCCTGCCATTTTAGACAAAGAATCAGCATTCTAATTAACATATTTATTTAAATCACTAAAATTTTCTTCAGATTGATCAATTTTATCAAATTCAGCTGTCCAAGTAGTAGTCTAAGATTTTAAATCTTCAAAATTTGTCCCTAACGTTTTTAAAACTTCTTTTAATTCTTCACTATCCTAAATAATTCGTTTACCTTTACGAGCTGTAGCTACATATTCATCATATTTATCACGAAGCTCATTAACAGCTTCAGCATCTCCATCAAATGCTTTCTATACCAGTTCTGCATTTTCACGTAAAAAACTAGTATCTTTTACCATGTTATTAAATGCTTCACTATTTATATCAGTATCAAAAATATCTGCTAATTCAGGTTTTAATTCTTGAATTTGGCTCTTAATCTAATTAATAGTTTCTAAATACTAAGCCCCACTGGCTTCTGGACGATAATTAGTTATACTTTCATCTAAAGTATCCATAGTATCAACAAAATTAGTATTGCCAATTTTTTCCTTGATACTATCAATAGAAGACCATACACTTTTACTGTCTTCTTCTATTGGAACATAATTAGAAACATTATTTAATGCATCATTTTTAGCCTATTCTTGAGCATACCATAATTTTATATCATCTAAATTAATAGTTTGAACAGAATCTTTATCCCAAGCTCCAGATTCTGTCTAAGAAGTATAAGCTCGAATAGTTTCACTATCACTCCAAAAATCGCTCCAACCGTTAGCGTCTTTATAACTCATATTATTAGCTTTTAAATAGGCATCAATAATACTATTTGTCGCACTATCATCTTGTAAATTAACATTATCTTTATTATTAATTGCAGTATTATTAATATCTTGAGCTATTTTATATGCAATTTCAGCTGCATAAGCTGAATCTTGGACTCCTGCATTTTTTAATGAATCTAAAACACCTTCATCAACTAGCTAATTATATAGATTATTAGTATATGCATCAGCAGCAGCATTTGTCGCAATTACTAAATCATCTAAACTATTTCTTAAAACTTCATTAGAAGTTAATAAATTAATTAAACTCTCACTAAATCCAGAAGCTTTTAATCCAATAGGATCATCAAAGTTCAATGTTTCATCTTTCTATTTCGCTTCAATCAAGCTATTAATCTAGCTCTTCGTAATCTATTGTAAATCGACAGTCGCTCCATATGAATCATTTGTTGCATTGGCCGAACCAGATAAGGTATATTTTTTAACTAAACTATCTTTTTCTAATTCAATTTTTCGATAATCTGTTTGCTATTCTTGAGCTGATTTTACATTCGTCAAATTTTTTTGCTAAGATTCTAACTGACTTTGTATATTATTTATACCAGCCTCTGAAATATATTCTCTTCCTTGCGAATCAGTATCCCAATCAATGCCTTTAATTAAGTTATACTATTTAATTAACTCTGAAACTTCACTATTTAAATCAACTACTGCCTAACGCCATTCAGTTGTTCCATAAGTTAAATCATCAATCGCTGTACGCTTAGTAGCAAGATTATCTAATGTATCTTTTAATGTAGATAATTTATCATTAACTTTAGTTAAATTACTCTCAGTGTTTTCTAATGAATCATTACTATTTTCTAATTCTTTGTTAGCAGCATTAGCCTACTATGCAGCAGCATATAGTGATGCAGCTGCTACTCCTAAAACTGCCACAATGGGTAATAATATTGGTAAAAATGGTACTAAATTTAACCATAATTGCTTTAAAGCCCCAGATAAAGTTTTCGTCGCGGCAATGTCTTTTAATTTAGCTATTACTTCAGCTTCTAATTCTGCAGTATATCCAGCTGTAATTGGAATCCCTAATGCTTCTGCTATTGATAAAATCTACTATTCATGAGTTAATGCTTCATCAGCAAGAGCATTTTCAAGAGTTGCTTTTGTAGATTCTTCAGTTATCCGCGCACTAGCTCCTATTACTAAATTTTCCAATGTTAAACTAGCAATATTTTTATTAGCTTGCTAAATTAAATATTCTTTAGCAGTGCTCCATCCATTAAGAACACTTATAACGCTAGGGACTAACATAGAAAAACCCATTAATATAGAACCAAATTTTTCCCATCCTGTACTATCTGGGTCTTGTAGTGTCTAAAACATAGAGCTTAAAGACTAGACCGCCATATAAGCTGAACCAGCCGCTGAAGCTAATGAAGTTAAAGTTTCACTAAAAGGGATAGGATGATCAAATGAAGTGTTTTTAATCTCTGCATTTAACTATTTTAAACGTTTTTCTAAATCTTCTGATAATCCTTTAGTCTATTTTAAGTTTTCTAAATATTTTTTAATATTAGTATTATCATAACCTAAATTTCTTAATAATGAAACTAAATCAGAGGTAGGAACTTTCGATTCTTTAACTGCATCTCTTAATTTTAATACACTTTCATAATAATGTTTAATATCTTCACTACTTATATTTGTTTTATCCAAATTTTCTTTAGCTTCATAAACATCTCCTAAAGCATCTGGGATTTGATCTAAATCAGACATTAAAGGAGGAAAAGAATTAGTAATTAAATCTAAACCTTCTTTAATGCCCGCTAAAGATGCTTCATCAATAATTCCATTGGCACTCTATTTTTGAAGAGTATCTATCTAGTTTATAATTTTATCAATAGAGGTAATATACCCATTAAAAATTTCTTCTCCAGATATTTCTTGGGCAGCATTCGCCCCCTATGTATTTACTTCAATAATTTTCTATTTTACTACTTCTGCTGCACTAACAGCATTATTTTCAGATTCTTTTATAAGTTCATTAACAAACTTTATACCCTAAGAAATAGCTGCTTTTTCACTTTTTAATGAAATTGCATATATTTCACGCATGTTTGAACGAGCTAAATTAGCTGCCTAATTTCGTTGTTTCGATGCTCCAGATAAATCTTCAATTTCAATTTTAGCATTAGAAAATGTATCAATTTCCTTCTAAGCGTCCATTCTTTTCTTAGTAAGATGTTCAATCTCTAACTATTGCATTTCCATACCTTGTAATGCAGTTTCAGCCGCTCTACGTTCGGTAGCAGTTAATTTATTTTCAACCTAAATTAATTTTTGTTTAGCCTCTCCAATACGCTAAGTTCCTTTTAATTGTTCTCGTTGAAGCTCATTATAGATATACTTACCAGAAAGATCTCGTCGCTCAACTTCAGAATTCACTTTTGTAGATAACTCATTTCGCATCGCTCCATAAACTTTATCTGAACCACCAGTTAAAATTCTAATATTATTAACTAGTTCATTTAAAGCTGGCTATATTTTAGCAGATATAGATTGACCTACCAATGAAATAAGTCCAATTAATAATGGTTTTAATCCTCCTATTTTATCAATAAATGAATCAACACCATCAACCATATCAGATAAGAAATCTGTTAATTTAATAAAAAATTTATCATCAATTAAATCAGTGTATAAACCTTGAAAAGAAGCCTTTAAGCGCTTATTAGCAGCTTCCCAAGATTCTTCATAAATTTTCTATTGTTCAGTTAATGTACCAGTAGCATTGCGAGCAGTTTCGAGATTTTCTTTCATAAAATCCCATTTATCCATTAATGCAATTAATTGAGTATATTGACGAACACCAGCAACAGTTTGAGCCAATGCTACTTTAGCATCTTTAGAAATTAAAGGATTTCCTTCAGCATCAAATGAATTCCACTTTTCACCTAAGTCATCAAGAATATCATCCATAGCTCGTAATCCACCATCAGCATCTTTAATAGACACTCCAACAGCATCAAGAGCTTGGGAATATTTACCTAATGTAGTACCATCTTCAAGAGTTTTTCCTAACTCTAAATCTTGAATACGTGCAAATAATGTCTTAAATGCAGTACCAACTACATCAGCGGATTGACGAGTAGTAGCAGTAACAGTAGCCAAAGCAGAAGTTGCATACTCATAACTTAAACCTACTGTATTTGACACAGCCGCGAATTTTTCTAGTCCCGCCGCGATTTCATCTGTGCTAGAAGCAGTAGCAGCACCCAACGCCGTCATAACATCAGCATAATATTCTAATGATTGTGAACCATCATAGAAATTATTCCAAACAGCAGTTAATTGCTAAGAAATTTTATCAGCACTTTCACCCGCAGCATTAGCCATTTTAATAGTAACAGCAGTTCTATCTTCTACCTCTTTATCTGACAAACCCTGTTGATAATAAATCAAAGAAGCATCAGTATAATTTAAAGTAGAAGTACTTAATGCTTTAGCCGCTTTATTTGCTTTATCAGCAAATTTATCCATATAGTCAATATTATGACCAGTAACAATACGGATATCATTTAGTGATCTATTTAAATCCTAAGCATAACCATAAGCAGTTTGTATAGCTCCCATAACCTAATGGATCATACTTGAGGAAATTTGCCATTTAACTGTGTTTTTAACAGTAGTTAAAAAATCCTGTAAACGAGCATTTAATGTAATCATTGGCTAATCAGCCGCTGCTATTGATTGAGCTAATTTTATAAATGCTTGTTGTCCAGTTGTTCCCGCTTGGAGTAAGCTGGTAGATAATTCAGTCACATTAGTTTTTGATTTAGCTAAACTAGCATTTAATTTACTTAAATCATAATTACCAGTTTTCTAATTATATGCTTCATTTAAATGGACAGCTAATTCTTTAGCTGCAGCAGAAGCTTCTTTCATTTGACTGGGATCAATACCTAAATCAGTACTATATGCTACTTTAGTTAATAACTACTGCAATTCCTAAATCTGCTATTTCGCTTGAGTGGTATTCGCAGTAAAATCTAATGCGACATTTAGTTGTTTTGCCATAAACGGGACTCCTTTCTCTCATAATATAAACAAAAAAAATGGGTGTGAGAAATAATCTTCTCACACCCATACACTTGATTATTCCTATTTAATTTTAAAAAATTAAATAGTTTAATTATCCCAACTTGGTCAAAACATCTTTTAACAATCCTAATGTTTCAGGATTCTGAATATCATTAGTTAATTGTTCCATATCAAATGTTGTGTCTTTATAATCAGTCGAAATAATATCTAAAATACCAGCCGCTGAATTTTTATACTCATAAATTGAATGAATAGTTTCTGCTACCCAACTTTTAATTTGTGCGTATTCTCCTGGATTAATTTCTCCAAATACCTTAGCAGAAAAACCAGAACCAACTACTAAATCATATAATTTCTTTGGGTCTTCTTTTTGCTTGTCAGTAAAACTTACATTAGTATAAGCCATAATCATTTTTAAAATAGTATGAAGATATACACGGGCAGGATTATAATAACCATTTTTATCAATAGAATCATTAATAATTTCTGAAATAAGATTTAACTTATCTCCAATAGGAAGATAATCTTTAACTTCAATAATCTAATCTCCCCATTCAAATGTTGATACTTCTGTATTTTTATTTAAATTTAACTTTGAAAATGATATTTTCGCCATTCCAAAATCCTCCTTTTACACTTATTTATATTATACTAAAAATTTAGTTTATTGTCAATTTTTATTTAATATTTTAAGATTTAATACGATTAGCAGAAATAGTAATAGATTTAAATAAATTATCATTATGCCATTTAGACTATAAAATTTCTACTATAATCGAAACAGTATCACGAACAAATATATCATCACTATCAGGATCATTATAAATAATATATTTTACAGGAGTTAAAATACCATTTTTCAATAAGCCTGAACCTCGTAATTCATAAATAAATCGCAAATGTGAAAAATGTTCTTTCGTAATATTAGCATTATCATGATTATTATTCTTCATCGTAGTAATACCACGGAAAAAAAAGGCTTGCTAATTTTTTACACTATATCCAATTTCAGATAGCGCTCCTGTAATGGCTTTATATAAATTTGTATTACCTAATTTTAATCTAATATTTGATAAAGCTACGGTAGATATATTATTGTTTTTATCAAAATGCAATGATCGATAATTTTTTACAGAAAATGTAGCATCTTTCATTAAAGCTCGTAGTCTATCTAAATTTGTATTTATTTCTTTAGTTGCATCAAAGTATACATTTTCACCATCAATATCAATTTTACCTGAAGAGTCCTGAACCTATGTACTTAATTTAACTTTTTCTCTTTCTGCTAATTGAGTTAAAATATTCGTAACATCCTTATTAAATTCTTTAGTTAAGCTCTAAGTGGCTAAAGTTCCAGTCTACTTACGACCACTTAAAAAAGAATTTAATTTAATAGAAGCATTTTTTTGCCCACTTAATGAATTTAATGCAGCTAAAATTGCTGCTAATTCTTCTTCGAAAATATCATCAGCATTTGTTTTAATATTTTTTTGATATTTCTTATGGCTACGACGAAATAATGCAGAAGCAGAAAAATTATGATGACCATCTCTATTCTATATTTTTACTGCTTCATTAATTAATCGATCAAATTCATTTTCTAACATCTGTCCAGAAATAGAAGTGCTAACAGATTTAAAATCTTTTGCTCGTTTTTTAATTTCCTATAAAAGTCTCTATAATTCAAGTGCATTATTTTTATCTTGACTCTAATTTTTAAAAGAGTTAAATATACTCTAATGGACTTCATTTAAAATTACACTATAACTTATTTTTCTATTATACTCCAATTTTATCTCTCCTTTCTCCTAAAATAAAAAAAATGGGAAGAGGAATAAATCCTCTCCCCATAAAATTTTTAATTAAATTACCAATTTAATTGGTCATGACTCTTTTGGTGAGCTGTACTGTGACGGTGTAAATCCTCATTATCCAGATATTCAATTACTTGGATTGCAGCTAGAACCTTCTTACTATGATCAAAACGAGTGTAATCAGGGAATGCATCTAAGGTGAAAGTAAATGTACTTGGGTCACCAGAAGAAGCCATAGTAAAGGTAAAGTTAGACTGAATCTTACAGTTAGGAATAATGAATTCAGCAGGCATATCTACACCATTAGTATCACGGAATAGAGTAGAAGCCTCAAGATAATAGTTACCACCGAACTTATCAGCAGTAATTTCCATTTGAGTAGCACCAGACTTACGCTCAGTGTAATAATCTACTAAAATAGCATCAAAATTCAAACGATCAGGCAGCTGAACTACGTCATAGGCAGGATTGCCACTTTCACTTTCATAAGTGTGATTCTTGTTCTGTTTATCTTCATAAGAAGCTAAACCAACATACATTTTATGGTCCATAACTGCTACACGATAATAAGTTTTACCATCTAAATCAGTTACAATCTCAGGCATAGCTTCACTATCAATAGTAGTATCATCACCCTCATGAATAGGAATATAAGGCTCAGTAGTAATTTCACCATTCTTCATAAACATTACATAAGCAAAGTTATCACCGGCATTACCAGGTAGATAAGGCTTATTTTCAGTATAAACAGCAAACTTAAACCCAGCAGCATCAAACTTAAAACGTAATGAATCACTAGCGTCAACAGTCTCAGTAATATGCTGATAAATTGGCTTATCTGCATTAGCAGCAATTAGACCAGCACCAGAAAGAATCATAAATCCTTCAGGAGAAATTAAAGCATCCTCCATAGTGAAGGTTAGAGTTCTTTCACCTTCCCATGCTACCAAACGAGAGTTACCACGACCACCTTGTGCATATACAGTGGTGGCAGCACCTTCTAAACTAGAAGTCTTTAGGGTGTCAAAATAAATAACAGGTTCACCAGCATAGAACACCTTATTACCGATTTTCTGTGCTGACTTAGCCTTTAGTACAACATCACAAATTTCGCGGACACCGAATTTCATAGTGTTATTTCCTCCTTGTATTTTTAATTAATGAATGTTTTTCATCCAATTATCCGGGGTCCCTTCAGGTTTACCGCCAGCTAAACGCTAGCGCACATCCAGGTCCCAAGCAGTATATAGCGTATATCTCTCCATTAAATCATATAATTGGAACATTGTCAGATTTGTCAAATCCTATAATGACATTGAACCTAATCCAATAGTCAAGATTGACATATACTAACTAAAAACACTTACATTCGAATTACCGTTTTGCGCGGCAACTCGCTGTCTCCCTCGCATTAGCTTTTGAGCAATCTCACGAGCCTTATCGTTGGCAGGATTGAAAGCCTACTAATCCATCGGGCCATTGTGCATACAAAAGATTAAACGCAACACTTCTTGTAATGCTTCAAAATTATTTCCATCTACAGTAATAGGAGGAACACCTTCCTTTATAAATAATAATGAGTTTGGTGTCACATTTATTTTATATGATGGAAATAATAAATTTAAAACATTTAAAATGTTAGCTTTTTTATCCTTTGTTTCATCCTATAACATTATCGTCATAAATATCTAAAAATTATTGATACTGTCTAGAATAGTTTTGTCCTCTATAAACATTGTTTTATGCAAACAGAGGGTCTATGCTCCAATAAAAAAATCAGATTCCCCAATAAATGAAATTTCTTTTATCCTTGGTTGATGAGCGACTAAATTACATTCAGGAATCAACATATCAGTTCCGCAAATTAAATTTAAGCGGTAATCCATTATTTACTAATGTAATCCTTAAATTCTTTAATAAATTGTTCCTCTTTAATTTTGCCGCTATTTTTATCAGGATAAGTTGGCATATATTTTTCATCTTCGCCGCCATGAACAGTGCGATACATTAAACATAGTCCAGCAAATTCATCATTTAAAACAATCTAAGTAGCACCCACAAATTCTAAATAACCAATACCAGTTAATTTTTTCAAATTAAACATTGAATCAATCTCTCCAGCAATTTTATATGGGCGCAATGCATAATCTCTTAAATTCCATTGATCAAAATGACATACAATATCAAATTGAATAGTATTATCTCTAAACTCTGGATTTTCACTGGGAATAAAATTATCAAAATTAATTAATACATAATTTAAAACAGAACCATCAACATATAATTTAGGCACTATTTTAATATTAGTTCCTAGTAAACTTAAAGACTAATCTTCAGTAAGATTAGGCTTTTCCATAGCATCACTAGTAGTATAATATAATAATTTTTTTAAACGATTATTTTTTAATATTTCATTAACAATAATCCCAGTATCTTTTTCCATAGATAGAAAACTTGATTTTGGAATATGATATCCGTCTATTCTCATGTTTTCAATCTCCTTTTACTCATTAAAACAATGATTCTACTACTATAGTTTTTCGACTAGTTCCATAAACTAAATCAAACTAACCGCTATAAGTAGAGTCCCACTTAAGTTTAATTGTTGAAAATCCTTTATCATTAGTTCCTTCACTAATAATTCGGACAGGAACATCATTACCTTCAATTTTCCAAGTCCCTCGAACATTTTTAATATTTAAATTAAAATCATATTCTTTTTTAGGTTTAATAAAGGTTTCACCAACTATATTTAAAATTTTATTATTATCTTTGTTATCATCTATAATTTTACGTTTTAATATTGGATCTGGTATTTTAAATACATCAGCTAATCCTGCATCTCGGTCATCAGTAAATTCATTAGCATAATATTCAACCGCGCTTACTTCAATAACACCAGTCATACTAATATTATTTACAGCTTCAACTCTCCAACAAGTATCATAAACCGAGCCATCTTCTGGCCAAATATAAAATTTCTAATACCGTTTAAAAAATTTCAAAGTTTTTTCATTTTTAGGAATTAATAAATTTAAAGAATAATTTGGATTATCTACGCTTGTAGTATGTTTTTGGATATAGTCGATTTTAGTTTCTACTGGACCGCGATTAGCTACATAAACTACATTTAATTCATCATCCATCATAAATGGAATCTAATAAGTACATCTACGAACATCTCCGCGGAAATAAGCTAATTCATCTAAATCTTGTAAATAAATTAACCAATATGTTCCAGTATTACACCATTCAAATACATCTCCGCAATTAAATTTATGTTCAAATCCAATTGAAATAACTTTATCATCATAATCCTATTTTAATTTATTAGGATTCATTAATGCTCTAACAGGAGGTAAAATATTTTTTTCCTATTTAGTTTCTACCTCTGTAGCTGCACATTTACGTACCCAAGCCGCCTAATAAGAATACTTAGTGGCTTGATCTAACGAATGTCGTTTATCTTTGATCATTCGCTACTGTTGGGCAAAACCACCCGCACTCATTAATCGTTTAGCCATATTTAAACTACCATCAACTGAATCTGGCTAAGGAATTTTTATACTTGTATCACCTAAACGAGCCCCTACAAGATTTACACTTTTATTAGTATTTAAACCATAAGGTAATAATTTTTCCATTCTTTCTGGACGTTTTGGCATTACTTTCTAATCTCCTATAATAAACTAATACATTCAAATACAGTTTTTCTATAAATTGAGAATTCAATATCATTTAAAATATTTAATCCTTCTAATTTACTAAGCAACTATAAAAATCGCGGGTCCTAAATAAAAATTTCATTTAAGCCCGCAATTTCAATAATAACTGTATTTAATTGTTTATCCCAATCTTCTTCATTTTCTCTCATAGGGATTAATTTCCACAGTTGATTAGTTAATCTTACTATATTTTTTTCCATGACTTCATCGGAAATATCTGTATGATATTTAGTTATCATAAGGATAATTTTTATAATGAAATACGCCCCAATTGGATTCGTATTTCCCTTCTACTAATTTACGACGTTTATATAAACGTTGCATATGAAATGATTGTCTCTAACATTCGCTCAGTAAAGACATCAATTTTTGTAAATGATTAGCCTATGAAGTCATTTTAAAATCTGAACCACTATACTTCATACGAGTGTGTTCAATAGAAGTAACTTGGCGCTATACCCAATTTACCATCATCAATATAGCTAAAATATTAATTTCCTCCGGTGTTAATTCAGCTCCAAAAAATGAATGTTCTATCATTACACGAGGAGGGCGGATTTCTGATTCTTCATCTGTTTCATCTTCCCACAAAAGACCAATTACAAAATCATCTTCTAATATTTCATCTTCATATTTAATTTCCTAATCAATAGTATAATCATAAATATCAAATCTAGGAAATTCAAATTCAGGCAAAATATTTAAAAGTATCGCACGCAAATCTTTAATTGTGTCTTCTGGAGTTAATTCAATATAAAGGTCATCAGTAATTTTCCCAAGGAAGCGATTATAAATATCAGTGAATTTAGTTCCCATGATACGCCTCCTATTTATTTATTATTCAGCAGATTTAGTTTCAGCTTGCTTTACTACTTTGTAAGCATTTCCAGATGTACGACGTCCTGCGGGAGCAGATTCTGTAACACGTCTTTCAGCTGGCTTATCTGCAATAGTTTCCTTTTTATCATCTTCTTTACTAGCGCGGTCATTTTCAATAGCCTTATCTACGTCAAAACCAGTTTTAGCTTTTAAAGCTTCACGCTTAGCCATATCAGTAATGGGTAATTGAACAGACATGGTTTTAATCAAATCAATAACTCCAATAGGAGCAAAATCAAGGGCGTCTAAAAATGCATCAATAGAACCGCTAAGAATTAAATCACGCACTTGCTCTTCTGACATATTATATTCAGGCTCACGATGGACATTTAAATCATCAGTAACTTCATTTTCCATAATTTGTAAAAAATTAGCAATTAACTCACGACCACCGGGTTGATAAGTCAATTTTTCTAACTCACTAAATGGAATACGCTTTACTTCACCGGGTGCCCACTCACGTCTCAAGTTACTCTCAGGAATTCTATATACAACAACACTAGTACTTCTATTTTTTACATTAAACATATCTTCAGAATGAATCATTTTATTATCTCCTTTTTCTCTAAAAAAAATAAGGGGAGAGGGAGTAAATCCCTTCTCCCCTTAAACAATAGTTATATTAAGGTTTTAATCAAATAGTACCACTCTTACGGCCATCATAGGTAACAACCTTACCAGTAATGCCATCATAATTCCAAGTATACATTTGACCCATTAAGGAAGTGTCAACATAAGAGCAAATGTTGTTAGCCAACATACAACCAACGCCGACCTTCTTATAAACCTGAATCTCACGAGAACGATCGTAATTGCTGAATTCATCAACAATAGTTCCACCCTCGAAAGCAATCTTTACAGGCTTGCCATCAACACCAGTAGGAATAATCCAAGCATAACCAGGATCAATAACCTTACGAGTATTACTTTCATCTTCGAAGCCCTGCTCTAAAATAACAACCTTGGTTCCCTTATAGGTAGCCAAACGACCAGTATTCCACAGCTCAGTCTTCATAGCTTCAGTATAACGCCAAGCTTCATTAGGAATCATACGAACAGCAAATTCATAAGTACAATAAATAGTAGGAGTACCATAAGCAGAAGCAATAGTAATCAAACGATCCATAGCACCCTCATCGAAACCTGCTGCAGCAACACGGTTAGCAGGAGGTAGCTGATTGATAGAAGACTTCAAAGCTAAAGCAACTTCCTTGTAAATCAGTTCATCCATACCATCCATAATAATCTTAGTAACTTCAGCGAAGTCAACACGACCATCTAAAAACTCTTCGAAGCCGATTTGAGCAGCTCCACCGATAGCAGAGGTACGAACCTCAAAGCTCTCGTTCTCAGCAGGTCCCAGCTTGAAGACTTCATAGATACCAGCCAGTCCAACACGAGTTACGAACTGCTTAGCACGTGCGCGTGTATTTAGAGGACGACGGAAAATGGGCTTATCACCCTGAGCAAACTGCTTAACTTCAGCAAACTGCTCATAAGACTGAGAAACCTTCTTAGGAAGAACTTCATCCAAAGTTTCCTCAATCATTGAGAAAATCAGATTTTTATTTTCACGATATAGAGCATTGGTGCCAGCCAGCTCATTCATCTCATTACGTAAAGTATCATTCAGAGCCTCATAAGAAAGGTTCTGACCATTATAACTGTAAGCCACAGGAGAAGAAGGATCAGCCTTAGCAACAGTCTTCATTAAAGCAACTAAATTGTTTCTATCTAACATTATTCTTCTCTCCTTTCTTACGCAATACGTAGAATCTTAGCGCCACGTTGTCCATCAGGCATAGTATATACCTTAACAACCTGCCACTTCATATCCTGGCTCTCATCTTTTACAAGAATTCCGTCAGCAGCTGCTGGAGCTAAAATATCACCAACAGAAACACTATCTTCATTAATCATATTAGTAGTGTAATGATCGCCAATATTAGTCTTGAAGACACGAGGAACCATTGCGGTACCTGGAGTCATGCGCTTCTCATGATATACACCAAGCTTCTTATATGGATCATTAGTCCAAGTTAGCTCTTCATAAATATCAGCGACATCAGTTAGAACCTTATCATAACCATACTTTACAGGTACAGGAGTCTTAGTCTGATTGGTCTTAGGATCAATCTCATACTCTACACCATTATAAGTAAACTTATTATCTTTAACGTCATAAACTTCGCCAGCAATAGTAACGGTCTTTAGGCCCTGGTCTAAAGATATAGTGTGCTCAAGCACCTTGTGATCAGCACCAGTTTCATCGACACCATTCCAGAAACGTCCACCATACTCAACCTCAGTATGCTCCCAATCATATGGAGAATAAATACGAGCCTGATAATCGTCCTTTAGCATAGCAAATTCGCAATCCCACTGCTTAGTTCCATCAGGATGATCGCGATATAACTTAATCTCATTGTAAACTAGCATCCACTCGCCCTTGCCAGTAAAATTCACTTCACCAATGCCATTGTCATTAGCGGCGTAATCGTACTTGACAAACTGACCGTTTTCAAGAATATTAATATCCTTGTTAGCAGGCAACTGAGCATAAATTTGAGCGGTTCTTTGTGCAGACAGGTGATTTGGCTCAACCTGACCATAACCAAACTCAACATACTTAGCCTGTGACTTAGGTGGATTCTTACCAACGCCTAAATGAGAATTTAAAAAATCCTTAAACATTTAAGTATGTCCTCCTTATTAGTTTTTATTGGCTGATTCTAGAACAGCCTTGACCCAAGCTGGCATTCCAGCATCACTGTCATTATCTAAATTGCTTAAATTATAGGTAGTTGGGCCTTTATCATTATTATCATCATCAAGATTAAAATTAACCTTGTTGCGAACACAAATAACAGAAAGTTTTGCTTCGATATCATCAACAGAATACTTGTCAATATTATCAATAACATCTTTCTTATCATCATCAGACAGCATATAGAATGATTGAATCATAGCTTCTTTATCCTTGCGCTCAATACTATTTTTGAACTCAGTTAAAGAAGTATTAGTTTCACTTAGAGTTTTGTTTTCAGCCTCTAACAAACTAAATTTATTTTGCAACTCTTCATACTGTGCCTTTAAATTAACATATTCTTCAATTTCATCTAAGGAATACTTTTTCTTTTTCTTGTCATCCTTATCATCTTTTGAAGGATCGTCATCTCCATTTTCTGACTTTTGACCATTATTTTTAGAAGAATTATCATCTTTTTTCTTCTCAGGGTCATCAGAATTATCGCCCTTACCATCGTTTGCCTTTTTATTTTCTTCTTCTTCTTCTTGCTTTTTCTTAAATTCGGTTTCATAAGCTTCAACCGCATCTAAAGCAAATTGAGGTTCTGCTGCTGGATTATAAGATTTAGTCACTTCAATTAAACCTTCACCAGGGACAAGACCATCAGAATCATTTAAAGAAAAGTTTAAACGATAATACTTCATATCTCCGCGGTCTTGAAGAATAGCAAATTTTTGACTATTATCTTCAAAAACGCCATCAATACGATACTTAGAGCAATAATTGTTAGAGCCATCAGGGAAAGCTTTATTTACATACTCCCATAAAGCACTCCATAGAGAATCTCCGATTTCCACGGCGTATCTATTAAACACTTTTGCTCCTCCTTCTTTTAATAATTCTTTTAGTTCATTCATCATTGAATATAGTTCATTTTTAAAACTATCATCAAATGAAAGAGAAAACTTTGTAATAGAGGAGCCTTCGAAGCAAGGTTCACACTCTTCTCCTAAAATACAAAGTTTAGAAATAATTGCTTCATTAATAATGAAAAACTACGGCTTTCCATTATTATCTTTCGTCCAAGTTCCATCTAAAGTACCTTCATCGAGCTCCATAGAATGATTATTGCCTTGCTCAATGATGCGCTTACATTCTGGATATTGGCCGGTCCATAAATATCCTTCAGTCATAAGATATTCATGTTCATTAACGCCATCATCTAAAAATTTCTAAAACCAAACCTTGGCACCTAAATCTACAAAACCATAAGGTTTAGTAGTGTCTTTCATTTCAAACTTTCCATTTGAAATATCAATAATTCTATTGTGTTCCTCAAAATCTCCATTAGATTCATTGTAAAAACCAACAATAGGACTGCCAGGGAGACTATTAGCCATCTCCCTTGCAGTTTCTTTAGAAATAATGCTTCGATTGCGATTTGGTTCATCCCCAACGTAGCAAACTTTAATTTGGCATTTAGAAATCAAAGGATTAATAGGAGTTACATTAATAAATTCACAAGGCGTTTCAAGTTTAATACTTTGATGCTTCATGATTTACCTCCTTAATTCATTGACTCTTTATTTTTTATGGTTTTTTCACTTTTCTAATCATCAGCCTTTTCAGGTCGCCCAGACTATTTTGTTTCAGTAGTCTGTTTTGTAGTAGTCTATTGATTACTACTTCCTGAATTATTTTGTGTTTTATTCTAATTGTTTGAACCTTTATTACCCAAAACATCTTGACTACTCATAGTAGAAGACATTAATGGTGGGATCATAATTTCAGTTAATTTCAACACATCATTTTCAAATACCGCAGTATTTAAAATAAAACTCTAAGAGTGACCAAGAGCAATTTGAGGTAGCATCTTAGAATAACCAAGTTGCGTTTGTTCTTTATATAATTTTGACATTTCTTTATAATTATATTGTGTAGTTTCAAGCATATAAAATTTAAAACTATATTTCTTATTGTTCGCAACTTTCATCTTTACTATTCTATCAAAAAAAATGTTAAATTGCAACAACAAGTTTCTAACAGTTGACTCATCATTAAGGATAGACTTCTCTAATGATAAATTACCATCAGTATTAAATAGATTTTGAGAAATACCCAAATTATTATAGACAGTACGTTCAACTTTTGCTAAATCATCTGTAGTAGTAGTAGTATTCTTATCTGATAAATCAATAGATTGAACATCAGTAAATGTCGTTAAAACATCTACACCAATAGCTCTTGATAACATCGCAACAGCATTATTATGTATATCACGAGATTCATCAATATCAAATATTAAATCGCCATTTTTATCCATCGGAAGCTTTTGAACAATAATTTTTAACAACTTCTACATTTGTTTTCTGCGGTCTAAATCTTGAGCAGCATCTAAATCCATAAGAGCAGGGATAGAATTAATAAATGGTGGGACATCACTACCATTAAAATTAAATTTCACACTTAATTCTGGAGATAGTAAATACCAACTTCCACTATAATCTCCCTTAATATCAGGAAGTAATTTTCCTTTCTTATATAAAACATATCCGCGCTAAAATTCTTCGGGGAATAATTTTAATACGCGCATACGATAATTAGGATCTGGAAACTAATCAAAAAACCGCATATCAAACTCAATTGCTGGCATACCAGCCACAAAGTATCTAGAACGGCAATAACTAGCAGGCAATTCTTGTAACATTAAACTATTTGCAGATTGCACTATATATCCATAATAACAACCATTTTTCATAATACTTTGAGCAATATCACCGCAGATTTTTTTAATATAAGTATTATCTAAGTAATTTAATAACTTTGAAAAATCTTTTAAAACTTTTTCATCTTTTACTGTATCATCTAAAATCTCTGGAGCGACATACCAATCATATCTATATAAATAAGCAAAATAATTACATACTCGCTCATAAATGCCACTAATATCATAAAATAAATTAGAAATTCTACGCATTTCAACAATATCACGATTTATCATAGCTCGTAATACATCATTTTTAGTGACCATACGACATGGACCACGACGATTAGGATATAGTCGAGCAAATGACCCTAAATCTAATACAGCATCATCTAATGTTTGAACCCCAACTTTTATCTTACGATATTCTGTTGGATCAGCAGTTCGATAATCACTTGTTCCATTGCTGATATTAAATCCTTTGGAGTGGATGATTTCCTAACGTGATAATTCTTTAGTATCCAAAATTCCACCTCCTTAATATCCAGCTAATTTCATTATATAATCATATGTAATAAGATTCTCATCTGTATAAGGAATCTCTATTAATTTAAAATCATGTAAAGCACAAAAACGTCGTTTCTGATTATCATTATACTGTTGTTGATATAAACCTTTTTTACCTCCAAATTTCGCACTAGGCTCATAATGCTATTTACCCTAATACTCAATAATAAAATCAATTCTACCATCATCATCAAAAACAACAAAATCGAAACGTAATGGTCTACCGCTTGGTGCTTTTAAATCTGGAAAAATATATTCCATCTTGAACGGTAATTCAGCTTGCCGCAAAATTTCTTCAATTTTAATTTCGCCTCTAGACGCTCTCATAATTACCTCCTTAATTCAAGAAACACCAATCTTTAGCATTAAACTTTTTACGTTTCTTCTTTTTATCTTCTTCTAATTTTAAATAATATAGTCCATATTCAAAAGCAGAAAATTTATCTTTTCGGATACTTTTATTTGCTTGCTTCAGGATAATATTTACTCCTTCAGTTTCTTCACGCAAATTCATCATTTCTTCTTTTAATATGGAAGTTAAAGTAAATGGTTTTAATTCTTCTGCCCTCTATTCTGGAGTCATGGTTTGACCTTTCTTTTTAGCAAGAAGTTTATTTTTTGCTACGCGCTCATCAATTAAAAATTTTACTTTTCCAGAAGCGAGTTGTGATTTAGCAATCGCGTGAGCTTCTGTATTAAGTGGTGCATTAGCTTTTATAATATACATAGCATCTAATACAGTATTAGACGTTTTATATTTCTTGTAAAATAAATCATCATCATTAACAACGCCAAAATCAGGGAAGATTTCGTTGGTTTCAGGGTCAATCTATGTTTTAACCATATAATCAATTAAACCAATTCCTAAACCATTACCATCAATTACAATTCTATCAGCATTATATTTATAATATAATTTTTTTAATTTAATAGTTTGGTCTTCAAAGTGTTCATCAGACAATGTATATATATTCACTAGACTTTTAATCGAGCCACCTTGTGATTGTGGAGTTACTTTAAATACACAAATGACTGAATCGCATCCTTTACGACCAACGTCGACAGCAAGTACATAAGATGCTAATTTTGAATTACGCCCAGATGCTTCATATTCAGGCTAATTTAATATTCTATTTCTATCAAATATTTCAGCATTAAAAAACGCATCTTCTACAGTACCAGACCATTTACTTTCATATTCTCGGTCAAATGAACTTTCATTGAATGTTCCGTCCATTTTTAGGTCTTTAATAAAATTCGCATCCAATAATTTCATTAAAACAGGAATACGATAAGTACCACCCATAATAATGGATTGCTAAGGTTTAACAATTTCCCAAACTAATAATTGAATTAATTTATCATAAGGGAATGTATTTTTATACCCAGCAGTAGTAATATAAATTTGAGATTTATTAAGAGTTTCATCGGGTTGAGTAGTACCATCCATACACATACGAGAAATATTCATTGTAGGGATAATAACTTGTGATAGAATATCACCATCAACACCAACACACTCTTCGATTAAACCACCATGGCGACGTTTACCACGAGAAGACTCTCTCGCGGCGATATTGTCAAAATATGAACCATTTTTAAATACATATTTAACATAATCTTTTCCTTCAAGTGTCTAACCACGGCGCCAATCTATTTCTTTCTAAAATGCAGGAATAAGAGTACAAATTTCTTGAACTTTTTCTTTTACGATTCCAGCCGCTTGTTCTTTACCACCAGAAGTAATAAATAATTTACATCTGGGATATAAAATCGCACGACACATTAAGACCATCATTGATAAAAAAGATTTTGAATAAGCACGAGGGAATACCGCATAAATATATTTATGACGCATCGCAGCGCGCAAAAAGATTCTCTAATAAAAATAGAGTTTAAAATGTTGAGGGCCGCCATCGGGTCCAGCCATGAAGTCGATAAACATATCTGGATATTCTCTCCAAAAGGCTATGTACTATCTTGCTTCTGGTATAATCGCACGAAGACGGTCCTCTGAAATTCCAATCTTTTTACGCTTCTAAGATAAATCAAGTAAATCCTATAAAGCCATATTATCCTTCTAAATTCCTCAAAGTCTAAGCATCTATTTCAGACTCTTCTTCAAGGAAATCATTATATTCAATTAAATCTTCATCTTTAAGATGGTCAATCTCTTCCATCGTTAATTCTTCTTCAATATCTTGGTCTTCTTCTTTATTTTCTTCTTCTTGCATTTTCTTGATAGCACCTTCAATGAGATTACCTAGATTCATTTCTTCGGTGACCAATGTATGTGTATAATTCTTTAAATCTTGTAGAGTTTCATCAACTTTATCTTTTGGACCTTCTGTGTAATACCGAGGAATAAATCCTTCAGTTTCACACATAGCCACTAATTCTCCGATAGAATCAAATGCTTCTCCTGTATCAGCCTTGTTTTGAGCGGCGGTGAAATTACCTGATTTCATTAGACTATCATAAACCTTGCTCATCTTTTGGAAACCTTCGATATCACCAATATCGATTAGCTAGTTCGCCTTCAAGGATGTTTTACAAATTAACTTTAATGTATCAATATGACCAGCGCCACGAATATCATAAGAACTCATCATTTCTTCATAGAGTTGCTCTAATTTAACCCATTCTTCTGGTTTATAAGCTTTACCCCATTTCATACGAAGATATAGAATATCTTCTTCTGTTAAATCGAGGTCATCTGCTGGGTCATGTTCAATACCATTCTATTGGTCAAAATAATTATCACCATCTCTAAAACGCTCTGGTAATTCAGGAGTATAAGGTTTTAATTCTTCTTCTGGAATAGCGACGGTAGATTTAGCAATAGCAGTTGCTATTTGCTAGGCATCATAACCTTGTCGTTTCATAGTTTGCTCTAATTTATTATTAGCCATTTCCTATAAAAACTCAGAATTTTTCCATCGATAATCTTTATATTGTTTAAGTTTCATTTTGGACAAATATCTACCTAAAATACTCATACCAGTTAATTTAGATTTATCTTGTCCATATTTCATCATTAATTTACTCCACTCAGCAGGAACGTATGGTACATCAATCTCTTGTAAAATCCACATATAAGTTTCTGGATTCCAGTTATCTACAAGCATTGTGATGCATTTTTTACATTGAGGGAGTTTTCCATCATTTGGATATTTTTCTAAATTATTAGATGTATAGAATTGGTCAGCGCCCATAGTTCTATTACATCGTTCGCAATAATATACTTTATTACTATTATCTACAGCCATAATTTTCCTCCTTATATCTATCCAATAACAGGCATCTCAAAATTATAACTGTTTGCCCTTGTTTTTGGCATTACGGCATTTTTTACAAATACTATAATAACCATCTTTACTAGTTTTATTTTTGCTAAAATATTTATTATGTGCTAATTTAATTTGCCCACAGCGACTACATTTTTTATATTTACCTTTTGCTTTATGTAAATAGTAATCATATAGGTATTGGTCTTCAGCCGCCGAAGCGATTAATTTAGGAATTTTATTGCGCCATAAACTAGAAATATATTCTAAACTATGGGTAATATTAAATTCCTCTTGGATTCTCTTTTGGATGTCTATATTCTATAATCCATCAATTTTATATTCAACTATTCTGTCATATAGTGGATAATCTTTAAGAGCGATGGTACATAAATTATCAAAATCTTCCATAATATACCATAAATCTCTTTCAAAATCTCCCCAACTATCTTGTTTTAAACGAGAATAATTACATAAAATTGCAGAACATACTCTAGGGTCTAATAGTGAAACGCCATCCGGGATTGGATAACCATCATCATCAAAAATGCAAGTTGTGTCCTCTAATGGAATAAAATTTCTTGAACGAGTAATTTTAGTCATAACAATTGGACGACGAACTGCATTTTTAATAACATACTAATCTTTACGCATTTCAATAATAGCACGTTTAATTATAAATGCTTCGCGTCCTTCACTAACTCGTAATTTGGCTTCCCAAGTAGTAATGGCGTCTCTTAACTATTTTAAATGAGGTATTTCTTCTATATCTTTTTTAGTAATTGTAATTTTAGGCTAAAATATTGTATTTTTATTTTCAGTAATTAAATTATAAATTCCATCTTCGCCATTCTCAAATTGGGAAACAAGACCTTCAAAAGATGTTTCACGTTTATTAACTGTTGCCATACGATTATCAGTTAATAGTTTACGCTCCTTCTTCTCTTGTTTCTCCATACAAAGAATGATATAGTCCCCTAATATTTCTAAATATCGAGGAGAGGGGTCTGGGGTTTCCTCTAATATTTTCTTGACTAATTCATTTCTTTCTTCTGGAGTTTGTAAGGAATAATCTAATTTTATCATCATTACCTCCAGATTTTTTTACGTCTTCATTATACAAAAAATTTTTCCAGGTGTCAAATTTTAATAAATGCATTTAAAAAATTTTTAAACGATATTATTAATTGGAAAAAATTTGACAATAAAAAAAATTTTTTGTATTATTATTATAATAAAAAATAAAAGGAGAAGTTTATGATAATTGCTATTGTTATATTAAGTATATTATTAATATTATCTATTATATATAATATATTGTTTACAAAGGGAGTGGCTAAACTTCTAGACCCTGAAACTATTGAACAAAAATATAATTTAATAGCAGATTATTATGAAGATGCAAATAATATTGAAGAAAGTTTTCCGTGTTGTTTACTATTACATCTTCAATTTAATGCGAAGGAATTCGCAAAAATCACAGACTTCTCTAATTATGAAAATTCTAATATAATCGCTTATTCAGTTTTGTCCAAGAGCCCGCCACCACCTGGATACGAAAATCAATTAGAGAAAGACGGCTCTATAAGAATGCTAATCCGCAATGTTCGAATAAATAAATACAAGGATGGTGAATATTTTTGGGAGCCTATGTAATTGTTATCTTTTGGATAATCATTTCAGCATTAGTAATGTTTGAATATATTGATGCAATTCAAAGCGCCGGTGAAAATAAATTAATTGTTTGTTTAATATTTTTTATTGGTGGCCCAATATTTGCTGCGAGTGATTTATTACAAAGAATTTTAGATATATTTTTACCGGAAGGGTGGAATGGTGATGACTGAAAAATAGATTAAATATATTTTGAAAAATTTTAAACGAGGCACTACTATTCTATTTATGGGTGTATCATTTAATCAATATATTAATCTTGAACAATTAACTGAAGCAGGATATATTTGTATTCTATTGGGTGAAGGTCAAGATTATTGGCCCTATATTAAAAATAATATGATTATTTATGTGGATAATATTGATACTAAAATAAATTGTTATCCACTACATTGTCCTATTTTTGTATATGACAAAAATCGAGTAATGAACGCGGAAGATAGAGATGTGCGCGTTTGGGCAGAAGTGTTAAAAGAGGAGTAATATGAAGATTTATAAATATTTAATTGAAACCCCAGGGTCAACTCATATTATGGACCATTTAACTGATATTGTATCTACTGGATTGGATGTAAATAATAATCCATGTGTATGGGCAGTTTATGATGAAAAGGCACCTGAAAAATATTTCCAGATTAATGCTGTTGGTACAGGTTGGGAATTGGATAAATATGTAAATAATAATGACAAGTATTTAGGAGTTATTAATGATGGCGAATATATTTGGCATATCATTAAGTCTTCTGGAGAAAAATGCCATGTAATGGAGGAGAAGTGATTTTATGGAAGATGGAAAAAATTATTTTGATATTGTAATGCGAGAAGGTCAAGCAATAGTTCATAATGAAGGTTCTATTCATTAGGTTGATAGTTTAGGCCGTCTTGTTTTTCCTAAAAATTTAAGACAAAAATATGGTATTGCTCCTGGCGACCGTATGGAATTTTATACTATTGAATACAATGGTGAAATTTATGTTGGAGTGCGAGTGAGTAAACGATATGGTAGTAGAATAGAGTATTTACGCGCTAAAGAAGTATTAGATGATTTAGGAATTGAAATTCCTCAAAAACTAACTGATGCTATTAATGGAGTAATGTAATATGCCTAAATATAAAAGTTTTGGAAATGCCCTCGCTGCTAAAATGCAGAAAAAGGCTAATTATTATGCTACTAAAGCGGTCCATCAAATTGTATGGGGCGAGAACCCTAAACGTGGTCGTCCTAAAAAGGAGAATAAAAAATGATTCTTGAAGCATTAGCATTAATAGGATTGATTCTATTTTTTCCTATTTGGTTTTTTGGTAGGAATAAAATTAAAAAATAATTTTATCGTTATTTAAATTGAAAAAAGTTTTACCGTTATTTGAATTGAAAAAAGTTTTGGTGAGAGTTTGTACCAGCCAAACAAAAAAATAAAAATCAAAAAAAATTTTTTCCCGAAACCCACCCCCCCGGTCGGTTTTTATCTGAGAAAAAATCTGAACACTATCGAGGCCTTCTTGGGCTTGGCGCACACGGAAAGGCTAGACCATCCCCAACACAGCCCCTCAACTCACAGGACCGCGAATGGCTGTCGCGGTCCTCATTCGCAATAAATACAAACTCCACAAAAAATCTCTCGCAAATTTGTGTATTCTGCCAATAGACAAGCATCCTGAAATCTGGTATAATAGTATCATCAATCAAGGAGGAATAATCTATGTCTATCATCTACAAAGTCGTGCGCTTCATCACCGCGGTCGCTGTCATCGCTGGTATTGGCATCTTAATGTGCCTCATCTGCCTCCCTCATTGAGGGAGGTTTTTTGTTGCCCTAAGATTGTTAAAAATTTAACAATGTAGCAAGATTGTTAAAAAATTAACAATGTACGAAGATTGTTAAAAATTTAACAAACACTCAACCAAGAGTGGACAAGGACACGCACGGCACAGTGGACAAGACGCACGAGCAGGCAGAGCGAGCCAACGAGCAAGCGAGAGAGAGAACAACACACAACACAACACAATGATAAATACATTGTTAATGTATTAACAATGTAGTATAGTAGTATGGTATGGTATGGTGTAGGGCAGGGGTAGGCTATGGGTAGTGGGCAGGGCAGGCAGATAGTCCAACAGTAAGAGAGTAGAGCGCGCTTGCCACCGGTCGGGTACACCGGGAACAGCGCACAAATCTAATGTAAGTATTCTATTTCTCTTTTGGGTTCAACGCCGTCAACGGCCCTAGTCGCCCAAGGATAAGCCCTCACACTATTGCCAAACAATACAGCGGCGCAGACGCTGGACAGCGCGCATCCCGCAACGCACAGGTCTCACAGAGGGGCGAGCAAGATTGTTAAAAATTTAACAATGTGAGAGCCAAGAGCAAGAGAGTAAAGAGTGCGCTTGCACAGGTAGCAAGCAGGATACACACGGCACAGTTGATACATTCGCTGTCCGAGCAAAATTGTTAAAAATTTCACAATGTGCGGAAGTGGCGAAGTCGCTGTTTAAGTGTTAAAAATTTCACATTCGCTGTTGGATGCCGAACACGGTCGCAACGCCCCAGACTTCACCACAGTAAAGTGTTAAAGAAAAAAATAGCAAATCCGATTGTTAAAATAATCACAATCTCTGTCCCGAAAATAAGTAGGTTATTTTTGAAAAAACCTCTTGACAAATTGCCCTATGTGTGCTACAATGATTACAGTAAAACAAAGGAGGACGATACAATGTCTAACATCTATGGAGTCTGCTATACCACGAAAGAGCCTGTTGTTTACAACAGAGGGACACAGTGGGAGAAAACCTGTTCCGACTTCCTGTTCGTTCAGATGCGCAAGGAGAACGGCGCGGTGCTGGTGGACAAGCTGAACGCTATGCTTGCCGAGGGTGTGGAAAAGTACGAACTGCTGGACATGACCAAGATTGATCATTTCTATCTTGACCAGTCCGAGGAAATGTATTAAGGAGGGAATAACTATGACACGCACTATCGCTAATACCTACATTTGCATCAACGCCGAGGGGCAGACCCTTTCCATCATCGCCCGCACGGGCAACGAAGCCCACAACATCGCAATAGGGTTTTTGCGGAAAGCCAACATTGTGAGCGTTCGCCGCGTATTCAAGTCCGGCAAGCTGGGCAAGGAAATTTTGAAAATTAAATAAAATAAACAGGGCGCAAGCCCTGTTTTTTTTTGAAAAAACTATTGACAAATCCCGAAATAGGGGTTATAATGAATACAGAAATTAAGAAATGAGGTACACAAAAATGAAAAAGAGCACACAGGGTTGGTACAAATTCGCGGACGGTACACAGGCATGGTTTCACGGGCTGAGCGCACAAGAGCGCAAGGTTGAGGAACGCAAACACGGCAAAGTCGTGAGTTTCATCCCCACAGTATAACAGGGCGCAAGTCCTGTTATTTTTTTTTATTTTTTTTTGAAAAAACTATTGACAAACACAAATAAGCGTGTTATAATAAATACAGAAATTAAGAAATGAGGTACGCAAAATGAAGAACATCTATGAAATCGAGAACATCATCGACGAAATCCCCGCTGATGACTGGGCTGGCATTTGTAATCTGATGGACTACTATTATCAGTCGAATTTCTCCGCTGACGCTGAACAGAGACTGGCAAGGGCAATCGCTCCTTACGGCTTGACCGCAGAGGAAATCCTGACCTGGGACGCTGAATAAGCGTCCTATTTTTTTGCTGTTGGATTGTTAAAACTTTAACGAGCATCGTCGCGCTCATCAGGCACGTGGCGCCCCGAAATATTATACCACAGCAGCCCACCAGTTGTCAAGAGAAAAATGCGAAAATTTCGCACAAAATTTGCTATCCCGATTTGTGTAGTTTGCCAATAGACAAAATGAAATAAGCGTGTTATAATGAGTACAACAAAACAACAAAGGAGATACACACATGATTAACATTCGTTCTATCCGCAAACTGGGCAACAATGACGGGCTGACCCTCAAAATGGGCAAAAAGGTAAACTATAAATCCGGCTGGCAGGTTGCCACAGAGGGCATCGAGTGTAAGACCGCACAAGAAGCCATTGACGCCGTTCGGGAGTTCGGCGGCAACTGTGGGGTGTGGCTGAGCGAGGGAACCTATTTCGTTGACCGAAGCAAGCGCGTGGCAACGAAGCGTGAAGCAATGGAAATCGGCAGAGCGTGTAATCAAATTTCCGTGCTGAAATGGGCGACTATGACGCTTGCCTATTGCTAAAATAATAGGGCGAAAACCCTATTTTTTTTTGAAAAAATTTTGAAAAAGGTATTGACAAATCCCGAAATAGGTGCTATAATTAAACCATCAAATGAAGGAGGTCGCAAGACTATGACAAACTTTGAACAGTATCTCGAAAACCTGATGGGTATGAAGAAAGCGGAAATCATCAACGAGGGCATCACTTGGGGCATCTGGGCGAACACCGAGGGCAACAAAGCCGAGCTGATGAAATGGAAAAAAGTTCTGCTGGCGCGGTGTCTCGCCGATAGGCTGGAAAGACTGGAAAGGCGGGGCTACTAAGACAAGGGCGAAAGCCCTTGTTTTTTATATGGCATTATGCCCATAATTCGGTTGAAAATTTTGGTGATTTTGCCTATTGACATCCTGCCCCATTTGTGTTATACTCGGTCGCGCGCCCACGGTCCTGGCGCGCGAAATTTACCATTATACCATGTCCCAGCAATTTTGTCAATAGGCAAATCAAACAAAAATCATACATTTCAAATCCCGAAATTTGTGCAATTTGACGGTTGACAACGCCCAGTAGGTATGCTATACTTATACCATCAATTAAAGGAGGTCATTCAAATGGCTACTATCGCAATCCTCGCAATCCTCGCCCTCGCTGGCTTCGCTGGCGTTCAGTGTGTCGGCGGGTATATGGTCTATCGTCAGACGCACGACTGGCACTTCCTCGTTGGCTCTATTCTATATGGCGTTGCCTGTATCGGTCTGGTGCGCTTCGTGTTCAATATGGGGTGGTAATATGGAAAACTACACTATGTCGAACCATCTGACAGAGGAGCGGGCTAACCGGCTCGCCCTCTTACAGGAATATCTCGGATATTCCGACCGCGTGATGATTGAGGTCATCGACCAGCGACAAACCGCTCGCCTGCGTTTGCTCTCGACTGGCATCATTTTGGTGCTGGACTTATATGAGAATTTCATCATCACCGCATACCCCGCAACCTTTGAACGGGCTGTCGCTATATACAAGAGTGCTGGCAAAAACCGCCTGCCTCAACAGTTGGTCAAGCGCATCCGCAAGAATGAGGAACGCCACCCTGAATTTTATGTGGTAAAGTAGAAAATTGGGGCTTGACAACAAGCCCCATTTCTGCTATAATGAGTATAACAAAACAAGGGAGGACGAAAAAATGTCTGATGTAATTATCGCTGGTCTGCTTATGTGCGGTATCACTGGTTTGCCTGTCGGCTTGCTTGTCGCTGTTGGACGCGACCACTGGTGGAGCAAACTGCTGGCTCTCATTATCTCCTGTGCTATTGCCTTTGGCATTGGCTGTATGTACGGACAAGAGAGCGTCAATGACCGCGACCTGTTTAACAATGGCGTGTGTGTCAAGTGTGGCGGCGAGTATCGTTTCACTTCCTCTACTCGCTACCGTATGAGCGAAACATTTTACTACACCTGTCAAGACTGCGGTTGGACTATTGAGACTAACTGCTTGATGAATAAAAATTAAGATAAGGGCTTGACAAACAAGCCTTTATCTGTTATAATAGATAATACCAAGAGAAAGGAGAATACCAAAAATGGAATTTATTGAGTCCCCCTATCTATGTCAAGTTGAGTGATGAAGAGCGCAATTCACTCAATGAAGTTTATATCATTCTGAATGACCTTGTAAACGCCGCCGAAGAGAATGACTGCGAGTATGTGGGCAATCCGTTGACTGGCGATGGCTATGGGCGGTTTGACCTCAGCCAAGCTGCTGAAATCTGCCGAGTGTTCGCACCTGCTGAAAAACTGGAAATTAGTAATTGAGGGAGGGAAACAAAATGGAAATGATTAAAGTTTTCAATGACCACACTGGCGAAATCCTTGAAAAGACGTTCGTAGACCCCGCGGACGCGGACGACTTCGAGTTCATTCTCGACTTCCTTGAAGCGAGATACGAACGCTACCACAACGGCGAACAAATTTATTAAGGAGGAACAACAAATGTTTACTGCTCTGTTTTTGGTACTGGTATGCCTTGGCATCGACTTCCTGTTCTCTGCTGGACTGGTCTGGCTTCTCTGCTGGCTTCTCCCCGCCATTGGCATCGTGTCCATCGGCTCTTTCGTTATCGCGTTCTCGTGGAAACTGGTGCTGGTGGTTTGGCTCATTGTCGCAATCCTGCGCTCCATCTTCCGCGTCACTGTCAAGAGTTAATAAATGAAAAATCTCCCAAATTTGGGAGATTTTTTTTGTTCATTTTACCTATTGACAAACGCCCCTATTTGTGGTATACTCGGCCGAGCGCCCACGGCCCTGGCGCTCGAAATTTCCATTATACACCCTGCCAGCAATTTTGTCAATAGGTAAATTGAACAAATTTGCCCAAGCACGCATCCCGAAAATTTGTGCGAAATGACCAAGAGCAAAACCGAAAAAACTGTTGACAAATTGCGTTTTATCCTGTATAATAGCATTACAATCAAGAAAGGAAGTTGATACTATGACGATTTATTTAGATTTAGACGGGACGGTGATTGATTTTTATGGCGTCCCCAACTGGTTGGAGTGCCTCGAAGCACAGGACAGCACACCATATCGTGTGGCAAAGCCCCTTGTGCATCTGTCCACCCTCGCCCGTTACCTGAACCGCTTGCAGGCGCGTGGCTACCATATCGGCATCATCAGCTGGCTGTCCAAGAGCGGAACGGATAAGTTCAATACCGAAGTAGCCGAAGTCAAGCGCGACTGGCTGGCAAAGCATCTCCCCAGCGTTCAGTGGGACGAAATCCATATTGTCCCCTATGGCGTTCCCAAGTCCAACTGTGCGACCTGTTCCAACGCGATTTTGTTCGATGATGAACAGCGCAACCTCAACGAGTGGACGGCAAACACCCACAATATGGCATATAACGCCGACCTGCTGATGGAAATTCTGCGCAACCTGTAAAAAAAATAGCAAATAGGGGTTGACAATCTCGCCCCTATTTGCTATAATATGTAATGTAATTAAGGTATGGGACACGATGGTAAGCCCAACCAAGAGAAAAGGAGAATGAACAATGAAAAATATCTACTGCACGCTGGACACTGAAACGGTAGGCGGCGCGGCTCACCCCACGGGAATGTATAATGTGGGCGCGATTATCCACGACCGCAAGGGCGAAATCCTTGCCACCACTTCCCTGCTGGTGATGGAGCATTATGACGAAATCGCCACCGATGGCTATGCCAAGAAGAATTTTCCCAAGTATGCCGAACGGCTCAAAGCTGGTGAAATCTCCGCTATCGCCACGGAGCGCGAAGCCTATGAGGTAATCAAAAACCTGTGCGACCATTACGGCGTTCGCTATGTGATGGCATACAATTCCGGTTTTGACTTCTGCAAGACCTGTTTCCGCGACCTGCTGGACACTTTCGAGTTCATCGACCTGTATCTTATGGCACTGGAAACTATCACCCACAAGAAATCCTATGCGGAATATTGCCGAGAGCATGGCAAGCGTTCCAAGAATGGCAAGACCTGTGCAACCTCTGTCGAAGCGGTGTATGGCTATCTCCACGGCAATCCTGACTTTGAGGAAGAACACACCGCCCTGTCTGACGCTATGCAGGAAATGGAAATTTTCCTTGCCTGTCAGAAGATGCACAAGCGATACACCAAGAACGTCCACGCATGGGACGCACCCTTTGAGGTAAAATGTTTTCCCAAGTTTTGAGATTGGGGCTTGACAGCCCCTTTCTCATGTGGTATAATGACTATACTAAAACAAGGAGGTAAGCGCAAATGCCTAAACAGGTTCTTTTCAAGAGCGACCATTCAGATGGCGTTCAGGCAGGCATTCAGACTGATGATGGAAACATTATCTGTGCCTGTTGCGGTGGAGTGTTCGAAGCCGAGGAAGCTACCATTCTCCACGAGTTCGACTATTGGGTTGATTTTTCCGAATGGATTGGCGACCCTGACCTGACTGAATACCGTAAGCACGACACCCCGTAAAAAAAGTTTGGAATGGGGGTTGACAACGCCCCCATTCCATGCTATAATAACATTACAAAATCAAGGTAGGGGAAACGATGGTAAGCCCCACCAATAGAAAAGGAGAAAAAAACTATGAAAGCTCGCTATGCTAACCTCAGAAATTTCAACCGCACGGTCAAGACCTACAAGTGGCTGGTAGACCTGTTCGGAAACAAGGAATTCACTTCCGAGGACTTCAAACAGGCAAAGCGCAAGTATCGGCGGTACACCTACAATTCCCTTGCGTTTCTGTGTGACGAGGGTATTATCAAGGTAGTTCGCACCGAACAGACCACCAAGGAAATTAACCTGCGTCCGTGGGAAGTGGACATTTGGATGATTGACAAGGATGGCAACGCCCTGATGACCGAGTATGACTGGGTGCGTTTGCCGGACGTGGCACAGAACGCTCTGCGAACTCTGAACGGACAGGATTTCCGCACGGAGCGCAAGGACACCAAGACCGTGGAAGTGGAAAAGTCCATTTACACAGTCAATCCTGATGGTATGCTGGCATGGCGCAAGAGGTATGGGCGTCTGTTGGCTGAAAGGGCTGACGCGCTGGCGGGTGAAATCGCCAACCTGAACGAAAAGCGGGACGCATTTCTCGCTTGTCAGTTCTAACAAAAATGAGGGGATTTTCCCCTCATTTTTTTGTATAATTTTACCTATTGACAAACGCGCTTGGGTGTGGTATAATGGCCGGCCGATTTCGCGCGTCTCGGCCGGAATTCACCATTATACACCCCGCCAGCAATTTTGTCAATAGTTTTTTTACACAAATTTTTTTATTTATTTTTCCCGAAACTTGTGTAGTTTGCCTATTGTAATCCGCGTCCACCTGTGATACAATACATAATGTCAAGAGGGGAACGGCACGGCAGATGCGTCTAATGTGTCGCCTGTGTAGACAGGTTTCAGAAATTTGGAAAAATTTCAAAAAACCTCTTGACAATCCCCAGCACCTGTGCTATAATTGATAATGTCAAGAGGGGAACGCTCCACTCCGGAAATTGGTGGGTGCGCAACCACCGAGAGTACCGAAAAAGTGGGCATAGACCACGCGGTAAAGCCTGAACATGGAGCGGAAAGTGAGCAATTTGTGAGCAAGGTACAGACCGGAGCCTCTAACCGGACTGCGACGCAATAACATAGCAATACTCTTATCCGTATTCCGGGGTCGTAAGTCGTGTAAAACCCATGTGGAGCGTTTCCCCTGTTGACACTATCAAAAAAAATCAAGAATTTTGAAAAAAAGTCTTGACAATCCCAGCGCAAGCTGTTATAATAGATAATGTCAGGAGGGCAAAGCCCTCAAAACCAAATGGAGAAAGGAATTGATACTATGGCTAACACTAACACCGCCACCCGTAAGCCCACCAAGCGCGATAATTTCACTGCCCTGCTGAAACTGTCCGAGGTCAAGGCTGACCCCAAGCTGGTGGAGTTCATCACCCACGAAATCGACCTGCTCGACCGCAAGAACACCGTGGACAAGAAGCCCACCAAGACCCAGCAGGAGAATGAGGTTATCAAGACCTCTGTCCTGTCCGCTATGGAGAGCAACCGGCTGTATTCCATCAGCGAGATGCTCAAAGAGTTCCCCGTCTGTAAGGACATGAGCAATCAGAAGCTGTCCTCCCTCGTCCGGCAGATGGTGCTGGATAAGCAGGTGGAGCGCGTGGAGGACAAGCGCAAGGCGTTCTTCCGCAAGGTGAGCGCGTAAACCTCAAAGGGTGGGGAGCAATCCCCACCCTAACCCTGAAAGGAGTACCGCATGACTGACCGAGTTGCCGACCTCATGCGAAAGCTGGATTGTACCGAAGCCGAAGCAAAGGACATTATTGTTCAAGATGCTATCATCGACAAGGGCGGCAATCCGTTTCCGCTGACCGAGGAACAGGAAAAGGCAAGCAAGAAAGCGCGGGGAGTAGGACGCCAGCCGACTGCATACAAGTTCGCGCCAAGAGAAAGAAAGGCTAATCTCACGAAGCAGGGCATTATCACCCTACTGACCGAGACACTGACCACATACGGCGCGACTGACCTGAACGTGAGCAACGCGGAGCGCGAATTTTCATTCACGCTTGATGGAACAAAATACAAGGTTGTGCTGTCGTGTCCGCGCAAGTGAGGGAGAGAAATTCTCCCTCATTTTTTTTGTGTATTTTGCCTATTGACAAATCTGGGCGCGTGTGGTATAATTAGCCGGGCGCTTACGGTCCTGGCGCCCGGTTTTCGGCACATTATACAATTTCAGAAATTTTTTCCGCAAAATTTTGTGCATTTTGCCTATTGTAATTCTCCTGTAATGTGCTATAATGATGATACTGAAAGGAGCGATGAACGATGGAGTTTCCGAGAGTTCAGGATTTTATCCTGACCATTCAGCAGGCGGTATCTGAAAAGCCGAGACTGGTCAGACGGGCAGACAGTCTGTGCCGCGTTATCCACAACGAATACCCTAATGTCAAGATAGCCACCAGCAACGGCGCGACCAAGGAATGTCTGGTGTTCCCTGATTTAGGCTATGTCCTTAAATGGTCTACGGAGACGCGGGACGCAGAGCGGGAAGTGGCTGTGTATCAGAAAGCCGTAGACGCTAATCTCGCTGATTTTTTCCCCGCCACTATGTTGGCTGGCTACATTGTTTCTCCTCGTGATGGCGAAGCGATTGCGTTCACCGCTCAACAGATTATCACCAACTGTGCTCATAAAATCTGCTGGCAAGAGGATGGGCTGAAAAATCGTCTTATCCGTATCGCAAAGACTGTTCCTGATTGCCGAGTTAATCAGATTGAACGGCAGTTCCGCAAGGCAGATCAAAATGGCTATGGGCGCGACCTCGATGGATTGTGGGCAAAAGTCGCCGTTTCCCTCCACGGTAAGCGCAAGGTTATCGCCCTCTGTGAGTTCGTCAAGAAGTATCACATAAACGACCTCCACGGCTCAAACATTGGGTACATTGGCATTTCTCCTGTTATCCTCGATTTCTCCGGCTATGGCGTTCGGGACGAGTTAGAGTTTTGAAAAAAACTCTTGACAAATCGCCCCGCCTGTGCTATACTAATATTGTGAGGTGAGAAAAATGAAATGGCGATTGTATCGACCACCTTAGTAGTCAATCATTGTTTGATTAGATAGTTTAATGATTGATTATATTTAATTCCCCAGCCAAGATGGATTTTAACAGAGTGTTTGTCCCCTCGACAGTTTCTTCTCAAACGCCATCTTGAACCCCTCGTTAGAAATTGGGACTGGGTACGAAGTTCTAACCACATTCACCGCGTGCCGAGAAAGACCATCTATGTGGGCATTGCGCCCGTCTGATTAGGTCTGCTGTGTAGAAGTGGGCTGGCTGTCCGGACGGCTGGCGAGTATCAACAGGGGAACCAGCGTAGTAGCCAACTACGCTGGTTTATTTTTGTGCAAATTGCCTATTGACAAATGCGCTCAAATGTGTTAAAATGAGTCGGGCGCTCACGGATGTGGCGCCCGAAATTTCCATTATACCACGTGGCACAAATTTTGTCAAGTATTATTTTGCACAAATTTTGGATGTTGAAAATCCCATTTTTTGTGAGTATTGACTATTGTAATTTGCCCAAGGATGTGGTAATATATAATTGTTCCAAGGGAGAGGGTAAGACCTCCCGGCGGGGCGTGTACCTTAAAAAAATTCCACAAATCCGAAAAAAAGTCTTGACAAGGCTTCGGATATGTGTTAGAATATAGATGTTCCAAGAGGGAAACAACAATAAGGTGGGCGACACCTAAAAACGCAGAAAGGGTTGATACTATGACTAACATCACTTCCTCTGTTCGTCTGACCAAGCGCGACTATTTCACCGCCATTCTGTCCAAGGTGGATATGGACGCCACCTATGACATCTCCAAGGGTGATGCCACTGTCAAGGTTTCCGGTGCTGATGTGGCGGGCTTCCTGAACCACGAGCTGGAACTGCTCGACCGCAAGAACACCGTGGACAAGAAGCCGACCGCCACGCAGGTGGCAAACGAGGGTATCAAGGCTGACATCAAGGCGTTTCTGGACGCCCACAAGGGCGAGAAGTACACCGTGTCCGCTCTGATGAAGTCTGTCCCCGCTATCGCCGATGCATCCAATCAGAAGGTTTCTTCTCTGGTGCGTCAGATGGTCATTGACGGTCTGGCAGAGCGTATCGAGGATAAGCGCAAGGCGTATTTCACCGCCAAGTGAGACAAGAGGGGGAGATAACCTCTCCCCCTCTCTCCCCTAAAATCTGAAAAGGCGGTGTTTTATGGCTGACATTTCCAAAACCGAATGGCTGAAAAACGCTATGGCGAAAATGGGCTGGACTGCCGATGAAGCGGAAGCCGTGTGGAACTCTGACCGAGAAATCGACAAGGGCAAGAAACAGGATTTTGACCTGTCGAAAGAACAGCTCAAAATCGCCCAAAAATTCGCCAAGACTGGCACACGCAAGACCCCCACCGCATACAAATTCACCGCAAGGGAACGCAAGGCAAATCCCACAAAAGCGGCTATTATCACTGAACTCGCAACATTTTTGACCGAAAACAGCGAAAATGCCTGCGAAAATGTGGAAATTACCAACAAAGAGCGTCAAATTGCGTTCAAAATCGGTGAAAACTCCTATGAACTGACGCTTGTGCAGAAGCGCAAGCCGAAAAGTTGAGAAAATGGGGGAGAAATCCCCCATTTTCCCCGGAAATCGAGGAAAAAAGTGTGAAAAACAAGGAATTTTTGTATGTTGGACACTATTATGATGAAAATGGTGTCTACATTCTGAAAATAGGCACGACTAACGACTTAAAGCGCAGACAACAGGAACATACGAGGAACTACCGCAAAACCGCCGTTCACCGTTTACCACGCAATTCTGAATTTATTTACGATTTTTCGCTACCGCTCTCTAAGTACAATACTCTACGCTACGAGGACAAAAACCGTGAACGCTGGCAAAAACTGGGATACGGCGAGTTTGTGAGAAATGACAGATTTGCGTGTCCTGTGAAGCCGAAATCTGTTGAAATTACCATTCGTCGAACTTACCAAATCGCTCTCGATTGAGGGCGATTTTTTTATTCAATTTGACTATTGACAACGCCCTCTGACTGTGGTATAATGGACCGGGCGCTCACGATTGTGGCGCCCGGCATTTTTGTCAATAGGCATTTTCAACAATTTTTCCGCCGAAAATTTGTGCAAATTGACTATTGCATTTTGTCCTGAAATGCGCTATACTATAAACAATCTGAGGGAGCTGGAACCCACCAACAGCACGGAGGCATCTATGAATAAGAGCCAATTTTTTGACCACGAAATCGAGTTCATTCAGTCCGAGGATTTGCGCTCATTCGTGCGTTATTACTTCGATGAATGTGTGCCTGACTATTTTTGGACTATCGGCGCAAGTTCTTCCGGCAAGTTTCATCCGGCTATGAGCCAAGGCGAGGGCGGTTTGGTACGCCACACTAAGGCGGTCGCGTGGTTTTGTGAGGAATTGCTCCGCATGAGCCAGTGGGCGTATCTCACTGACGAGCGCAAGGACTACGCAAGAGTTGCCTGTCTGCTCCACGATACAGCCAAGTATGGCTTACACGAGTTCGACAAGGAGTTGTACCCCAAGCACGGTGCTATGGCGGCTGACCAAGTTTGCCGCACATGGATGGTGTTTTTCAATGAGGACTGCCCCTATGAGTTGACGCAAGCCATTAAGTCGCACATGGGTCAGTGGACTACCGATAAGGCGGACAGACCTTTCACTCCTATCGACAGACTGGTACACATGGCTGACTATGTGGCAAGCCGTTCGTTTATCGACATTCCGGCAATCACCGCTGACTATAACGATAAGGCGGAACTGGACGAAATTTCGCCCGAACTGCCGTGGGAAGATTAAAAATTGAGGGTGGAGAAATCCACCCTTAATTTTTGTTCATTTTGCCTATTGACAACGTGGGCCCAGTGTGGTATAATAAAAGGGGAGGTACAACGGGCCGAGCGCGGGCGCTGCGGTCCGAATTTCCATTCTCCCACCCCATATGGAAAATTTTCCGTGATTCTAGCGGCCTTCATATGCGCCCATATTTTCCCAAAACCGAGGCGCCGCTCGGTACCCATATGCCGCCCGGTTTGACATAAAAAAAAATTTATGTTATAATGATAAAAAAAACCATTTTTTTTCTCACTTGACTTTTAAAAAAATTTTTTGTATAATATGTATATACAAAATGAAAAGAGGTTATTTTAATGAATAAGAACGATATTCTGACGCGCTTAATGAATGGCGAGAGCGCTGAGGATATTGCTAAGGAAATGACTGCAATGCTGAATGACGCCACTAAGGCATATGCTGACCAGAAGAAGGACAAGGAAAAGATGGCCCGAGCGGAAGCGGTTGCCGATGCTATCAACGACTATGCGGCCTACGTCGGCTATAAGGGCGCAGAGTTGAAGGGCGAGGACGTCATTAAGGTAATGGATAGTTTCCTTAAATTCTACAAGGACCCAGGTAATTTCAAGATTGAACTCCCCGGTTTCCGTTTTGAAACAAACTCTAAGGGTGCGATTAAGAAGGGCAAAACCGTTGATGAAATCATCAACGACTGGATTTCTCGCATTTAATTTCGAATAACGTGTCGGCCCAGGTATTTTTCATTTGGGAAATTGGCGATTAAAATACCTGGGCTCGACGTTTTTTGGAAAGGGTATCTTGAAAAATTCAAAGGATGACGATAACGATGAAATTGAGTGATGAGTTGGTACCGAGCGGGGGCACCAAACTTCTCTCATTTTCAACATTTTCAACATTTTCAACATTTTCAACATTTTCAACGTTTTATCATCATTCTACCATAATCATTTTGTTATTAAGAGAAAACATTATAAGTTCCATTATTCGTTGTTTACAATTCATCAACCCCGCTAATAGGTTTATTTAATTATGATCTAGTTTCTATGGAGATAAAACAATTAATCAAACCTCAGACTCAAAAAAAACGTCATTGGTTAAAAAAAATGGAGTGGTTTATCGCCACTCCATTTTTTTATTCTTTATACATCAAATCACTCAAAATGTCATTATACGCTGATTCCAGGAGTGCCTCGGCGGTGGCCAGGCCACTATCGTGTCCTAAGGGTATTTCTTGTGACGCATTATCAAACTCAACTTGACGTTCTAATTTTACCCATTTATATTCTCTACATCTATTAAGACTACCATCATCATTAACATATGCTATCACATATCCATCAACTACAAGCGGAAATCCCCAGGGAGGTGCGGAGGGGAGCATCCCCTCTGCATCATATAGAATATATACATTATCACCCAAATCATCATATTTAGAGCGCACAATCACATCTCTGCCTTTATAATTTCCAACTCTTTTACTATATTTATGTTTCAGTTCATCATAAGTAAATTCATTTTTCATTTTTCATTTCATTTTTTCATTTCATTTTCCAAAATGTCTACCCCTATGCGTAGGTTTTCAAATGAAATTTCAAAAACTGCCTCCTATTTTTATATATAAATATTATATAATAATTTTATATATAAATCAACTTACTTATTATATAACTTATCAAATATACTACTTAATGCGTCTCCTGCTTCTTCTGCACTACACCCCATACCATTTAATTGCTTATTTAAATTCAGGAGAGAATCAGATATAGAGACATAACTATTACTATTATCATAAATATTATTAGGCTAAGCATAATCTGTCGTATCACTAATATTTACATAATCATCATTCTAATGATATCCAGTAGAGCGAAAATCTACATTTAACTTTTGATTGCCCTTTCCACCATAAATATCATTATCGAAACAAATCTTTACAGGTTTATAGTTGCTAGGTAATACAAAATAGATTGTATCATCTTTTAAATATGTTTCTATTTTAATTGCTTTTTCAGGTACTTCTTCTTTACAGCATCTTTGAAAATGCTTTACATTCTTACTATTTACTTCCACAGGAATACTGTATTCTCCATTTAATCCACTATGATAACCCATTGTTTTTATTTCTCCTTTTTTGCTTTTCATTTTTCATTACTGCCATTCCGCATTACAGATAGATATATTAACCGGAGGTTAATATATCTATCTATTACTCTCTTTATATATTCTATTTATATATTAATAGGAACTTTTTGTTCCAAAAATAAGGTTTTTCCGGAACTTTTTGTTCCGCAAGTTCGGAACAAATTGTTCCGAACTAAATAAAACAATACCCACACTCTCTGTAATTTTTGGAACTTTTTGTTCCAAAAAATGTCAAAATACAAACTCTGATTTTTTTGGAACTTTTTGTTCCAAATTTTCTAATATTTTACTATCATCAACAATTTTTGGAACTTTTTGTTCCAAAAATCTATATGTTTCCGCCTTTTCATCAATTACTTCGACATAACCCTAGGCAATTAAATCGGCGAGCCCATCTGTAATTGCTTTTCGCACTGTTCGTCCACTCACTTCATAATCAATGCCTAACCAATTCGCATAAGCCTGAGGATTTAATGTCCAATTAAATCCATCTTTATTACTTGCTAAATACAAATATAATTTTAATCCGCTATACTTTAAATCTCCGACCGCCTAACCTAAAATCGTAGTATTAATACCAGTATAACTTTTATCTAGTTTAGCCTTATGAATTTCAAAACTCTTCATTCAGGCCACCCCATTAACTCTCTTAACGCATCATCAAATGCGTCTGATCGCTCATAAATCCAACAAATGAAGTTAGGCTTTTTTGGATTTTCAGTAGTCGCAATAGGGTAAAAACCCCGTTCTTTTAATCCTAAATAAACTCTTAATGAATATATTATTTTCTTTTTATTTTCCATAGTATAGGTTTTGGTATTGGCAAACTTAAATTAACTTAAATATTTATAAGGAGCTTGGCGTTTTATCTCATCCATAATATATTGCCAAGGCATTTGAGGACGAGTATCGCTAGGATACGCCTTTATTTCTAAGCAAGTATCATACTCCTTCAAAAATCCAAGCCAAGATAGAAAATCTAATGCTCGAACAATTCTATCATAAGTTTCGCACCGATCAGTTTTCAAATTAATAATTTCATCAAAACGAATGAAATCACCATCATTTTTATTCATTAAGAGACACCATAATTCATAATTAAATCCTTGATACATCATAGGATTACAAATATCATTAAAAAATAATGCTACTGGGACCCCACCATAAGTTTTATTTGGGGCTAAATCAGGTAATTTACGATTAACTTTTAATGGCTTAGTAAAATCAGTAATAACTCCGAGTTCAACTAAGTCATAATCATCAATTCCATTCTTAATAACATTATAATTCATTTTATTTGCTTGTTCAATCATTCCTTTAATTGAACGCATATCTGTCTTTCTACATTCCATCTTGTCGTGTAAAAAATCTATTACTTCCTAACGAGTCATTTTACCACCTTTATAACTAATATTTTTGGAACAATTTGTTCCTCTCACTATATAATAAAAATTTTTTTAAATGTTTTATCTACTCTTGTCCCAAAATTTTGTCATACTTTGTCATATTTTGTCGGACAGTGTAATACAGTTGTTAAAAAAATCAACAACTTTTCTTAACAAAAATAAGTGCGTCTAAAATTTTAACACATTTTTTTAACAAAAATACTGCGGAAACGAAATTTCGTTTATTTCAACATTTTTATTCTAAATTTCGCTAACCGCTCTTTAATTGATTTTTAATAAAAATTTTTATATAATATATATATAAACAATAAGAAATGAATTAACAACAGTTCAACTACAACTAATCAGGAGGTAATAAATATGAATGCTGCCGGCTTTTTTCGTTTCGACGTTCATTTCTTCGATGGCGCTGAACAGAATGCCCACGGTTTCGTATATGCGGAGAATTACGCGAATGCCGTTGAGAAGGTTTGTGATATGGTTGATGATGAAGACATCGCAGATATCAAAATTGAAGGTATGGAGCCTAGTGAAGTCCTCCTGATGCCCGACTGGATTGCTGATAAAATTACCAAGTATGACTACTTTACCAGCGATTACGCGCGCGAGGACAAAAATGTTCAATTTAAGAATGCTGATTCTGTGCCGACCGCAAAAAATCTGTCTAAAACTGATGAAGTTATGAAGGAGATTGAGAAGCATCTGACTAGCGGCAACTATGGCCCCTCTGACAAACTCCCTCTGTCTCAGCAGTCTATCGAATATATCAACGAGTGCGTTAAGAACGGTCTCCCTATCCAGATGCCGGACCATCGTGGTGAAGAATAATGTGGCAACGAACCTGTAAAGAGTGCGCTTATTTTGATGATATGCGCTGTAAGATTAGTGGACGACCCGCTACCTCTCACGATACGGCTTGTGCCTCATTCAGTAGCCAACGCTACGAATGCGATGTTTGCCACCGTCAAATTCACCATACTGAGGTAATTTATGATAGCAAAACTAATAAGATTGTTTGTTCAGATTGTTGTAATCGTTTGTCTACGTGTGATAATTGCCATAATGGACCTGTCTGCCTTTTTGAAACAGACCCATCACCACTTCCGAAACAAATACAAAAACAAATCCGTCAGGGAAATATGTTCGGACAAACAATCATAAAAAACCCCGACAGAACCCTCATTACTTGCAAGAAAGGTTGTCCTTGTTGGGACACTGAAACAGAAAGTTGTAATAAACAACTTCGATACTGCGCTAACATTCAGGAGGTTATATGAGGGCGCACGTTGGGCAAAATTCTTAAATTTAACAAAACTGACCAGGAGGAGCGTATGAAACGTAAGGGCTATGACATCTACATCGGCAAACGTGGTGCGATTTATTACCTCGAAACTATCGAGGAAAGTAATCCTCTCGTCGCAGATACCTATGCCTATGATAAGGCACTCGACAAGTTTGGCGATATTCCAGAAGTAGTATGGAAAGCAATCCCGGCAGTAATTTGGATACCGGAGGATGGAAGAGAATGACACTATTTAAAATTAACCTTGAAGACTGTGGGTGTTTTTGTATCGACCTCGACACCATCAGTTCATTCTATATCGGCATCGGCAATAAACTGAAAATCCTCCCTATCGGAGGTTCAGATTATATTACTCCTATTACGATTTGCCCGCAGGATGCTAAGCGTCTTGTTGAAGCCTGGGAAAGCCGAGACGGAGGAGAGCGCATTAATGCTGTATAATATCTATTATACTGATGTATTCACACCGAAGCAAAAAATATTTATCCAAGAGAAGAAAGAATTTGATAGTTTCGAAGAAGCAACTCTCTACGCGGCCCGTCGATGCGTTGAACGCCAATTCGAATATGAAAGAGATTTCGGAGAGGTTAAAAGCGGTTTTATCAACGATGCCCTCAAAGACGATTATTTAATTAAGCGTATGGCAAACTCCGAATTAAGGGAAGCGATTGGTAATAAGCAATATTGTATGAAAACCACGGAACATATGCGTTTTTACGCCGTTCCAGTAAACGATGATTTACTAATCTCGGAGGCATTTAAGGATGGAACTCTATAATCTCTATTCATACATCGAAGTGGTCGATGATCCTGATACATTTGTATATCTGTGGTCGGCCCATTACGACAATGCTGAGGATGCCCAAGCCGATGCTTGGAACGAGACTTGTTTGCGCTACCAAGATAACGAGCAGGAGTTCCAACTCCCTACTATTGATGAAATGGTTGAGCGACTCCAAGACTATGCGCGCAAAGAAGGCAAATCAGCAGAATTAACCTCAGAAATGTATCAGCACGCCGTTGATTTAGCCATTGAAGCGCGTGATGATTACATTGATTATTACGTAGTACCCGCTCGACTTGACGAACGAGATTACGAAGACCTCGTAGTCCTAGATGCCGACGAATATAATCTATAATTAAATTTGCCACGATTTTCACCACCTTATATTTCTATTATCATTATACCAAATAATTTTGGAAAAATCAATACAAGGAGAATTGAAAATGACTGTTAAAATCCGCAAGGCATTCGATATTATGCCCGATTCCCTCAACGATAACCAGCATTATATTTTCCACGGCATCGACCGCGCAGAGGCCGAAGAGATTTGTCTCGCATTTGTCGAGGAGCTCTTGGATGATGATATCCAGATGTGCCAACGCGCTGAGCATTACCCTGAGATTACGTGGTGCCCTGACTGGTGGAAGGATGTTGAGCCTGACCGCCGTCTCTGTGAATACAATTCATTCGTATACGAAACCTCAATTTACGATTTTGGACACTAATATATAAGAGTATTTGGCGATGCCAAATACTCTTATTTGATTTTTTTATAAATTTATAATATAATATATATATAAGATGAAGAAAGGAAATGATACAAAATGAATGATATTGTGATGTGTTTCAGAACTGAACGCGGCCAGACTGTTGAAATGACTATGAATGACCTCAAAGACGCATATGATGAGTATCGTTTCCTGACTAAGCGCGATTATATTCTTGAAAACTATCCTGAGTCCGAGGATTGCGTGGATAGAATCGCTGCGCGAGCCATCGAACTGGAAGACAGTTATCATTACAGGGAAGACGACGCAATCGAACAGGCGTTCGATGAAGTGATGTAAGGAGGAGGATTAACTATGATTGAAGGTCTCTACCCGCCGTTTCAGCATTGGGGTGCGGTAGGTAGTGTTTGGATTATTTCGGATACGCATTTTAACGACCCTGACCTCATTCACGTATATGCTGACCGTCCATCCGCAGAAGAGCAGGTGAAGCGCATCAATGCTAAGTGCGGTCGCGCAGATACGCTGATTATCCTCGGCGATGTTGGCGATATCTCCTATGTGCGTCAGTTGCGCGCCAAGTATAAGATTCTCGTGATGGGCAATCACGATGCTGGTGCGTCTAACTATCAGCGTCAGATTTACAGAGAGAAGTTTGATAAGGGCCTGTTCCAGAAGCACGAAGCTCTGGATGAAATGAAGCGTCTCTATCCTGATTGCGCCTATTCCATCACTGATAGTTATGATTATCTCGATAATTTCCCCTGTTGGGAGGTTCGCGCTGATAATAAACTTTTCGACCAGGTGTTCACCGGGCCTGTAATGATTTCTGAGAAACTCCTCCTCTCTCACGAGCCTATTAATATGATTCCCTGGGCATTTAATATCCACGGCCACGTCCACGATAGACGAGTCAAGAACAATGGCAACCATTTCAACGTGTGCGCTGATGTGATTGGCTACGAGCCTATCAACTTCAATAAATGGATGAAGGAAGGTCATCTCGCGAACATCGTATCCATTCATCGCGATACGATTGACAATGCAACGGCCCGTGCGAAGAAGCGTGGCTATCGATTGGGGAGAAAACCGCAATGAATAAAATACTGTTTGCTCTCGTTATCACAGGTATCGGTATTTTCTATTTCAATACATTTCTCCAAGAGAAAAGTGAATATAAATTTTTCAACATTATGATAATTATTATGGGCGTTCTAGCCGCAATCGCTATTATTGTAATGTGGATTGTCTTCATTATTCAATTAATTGGAGGAACGCTATGATTTTCAATATTCTGAACCAACTCCTTTTGTTTGTCTTTGGTCTTATGTTGTTGGCCATTACACTAAACAATATCGAAGAGCCTTATTTCAATAATAAATGGGGCATCATTCTCCCGCTTATTGGGGCTCTGTCTTGCGCGGCCTGTATCATTTATAATCTATTCCAGGGGTGATTACTATGTCTGTTTTTGGTATTATTACATTTGCCCTTTGTATGGTTGTTATTTTTGCTTATATGTATAAATCTTATCATATACTTAAATATTACCGTGAGCAGGGCAAATGGTTCATTTGGGCAGTTTTGAATATTCTGTCTATCACAATTATCGTGGAGGCCACTGAAATTATCGTGGAGGTTGCTCATCTATGCTAACTACTATTTTATTTATTGTAGTATTCATTATCAGCGCTTCTTTGTGCTATAAATTCCGCAATCGTGATATTTCTATGGCTTTTCTTCTGATTGCGGTTTGCTGTGCGGTTGGTCTTATTGTATGCGGAGCTATGTGTGCCTGTACGCCATTTGACTCTGACCTCCGCACACAAGATGCGATGGATAAGGAGCGTATGCTCCTTGAACTGCGTATTGATGATGATTATTGGCGCAAAGATGCTCGTTTAACCGCGGAGCTCATCCACGATGTAGATGAATATAATGAACTGGTTATCTCGATGCGCAAGACCTATAATAGCGAATGGACTTCTTGGTTTGGTCGCTCTTGGATGGCTGACCTAACTACCGTAGAATTTCCAGAAGGAGGATGGAAATGATTCTCTTGCTGATACCTCTCATAGTAGTGATAATTTGTATCATTCTATCTCATAAAATTCAAGATGTTGACACAAATGAATGTATTTGTGTTGTCGGAGGAGTTGCTCTTTGTACTCTCCTCGCATTAGGCTTTGTCTGTTTCTTTATACGCATTTGCGATTATGATAAGTTCCAGATTGATGCGGAACGCGCAAATATTGTTCGATATATTGAACGGTATGGCGATGACGCAGAGACTAATGAAGCTACCTATAATACTATTTATAATAAGGTTTACGATTTTAATTATCGAGTATATAGATGTCAGAGGACTCGGTCAAATCCTCTTATCAGTTGGTTTAGAGCCGGATGGTGGATGGAGATTGAACCGATAGATTGGGCGCCGTAAGGAGGTATAATATGGATTCTTTGTTTGATTTGATGTTCGGCATTATGAATAACGATTATTCTAAGGCTGATAAAGCTGGCCACGACACCATTGGTGACTACACCATTGACACCTGCGATACTATGGACCAGGGCTATGAGACCGCTATGTGGAAGGGTGATGGCGATATCATCATCGTTGAGCGCTACCCCAATAAGGAGCGCGCTGAGACTGGCCACACGAAGTGGTGTGAGTTCGCTAAGACGAACCCTGAGCGCGTATATAGCGTTCAGATGGATGAGCACGTCAATTTCTAAATAACTAAGTCAATGGAGGGTTTTACCAAACGTAAAATCCTCCATTGATTTTTTTTAAAAATTATTATATAATATATATATAAGGTAAAAGAGAAAGGAATTGATGTTTATGATGATTTTTCCCACCTTGCATATTGAGTTTGAAAAGTGGAAGTTTAATAAGGAGTATGGAGTTTGGGTTTCCAACTTCGGCAACTTCAAGGACATTCATAAGCGTCCTATTCCTAAGAAAATTTTCCAGCAGAATGGCTATGTATCTGTAAAGACTAAGCACGGCAACCGTATGGCTCATCGCCTGGTGATGTATACGTGGTGCCCCATTGAAGACCGCGAGGCGTTCACTGTTGACCATCTCGACCACAATAAGCGCAATAACCGCGTTGATAACCTGGAATGGGTTAGTCAGGCTGAGAATCTGATTCGAGCCAATGATGACATTGTAGCGAGCCCTATTCCTGTAATTAATAATGCGACCGCCGAACCCACCGACCGGGATACTGGGAAAATTCTGGAAGAGTGCGACAATACTCTGGCTAAGTGGCTTGCCACTACCACTGATACCACTTGCCGTTCCTTTATCGTTCAGGAGGGCATCACTCTTGATACTGTTTTTACCAACACTGATGGTTTCAAGGGCACGGCGATGGAGGCTATTGACTGGCTTCAAAAGCATAATTCTAAGGTCAGCACTACCGAAGAGAAGTTCTTTTTCAAACTGTGTAATAGCATTCGTATGGACGGTTTTATGTATTCTCGTAAGTGGAATTTTTTGAGAGGAGTTAAATAATGAGAGTAGCAATTTACGCAACTGAGCCCTATTATGGTGGACTCCACGGATATTTCAACTGCGGTATCTACCACATTAATACGTTTAGTGAGGCCGATGAAATCGGTCGATGTCTGTGTGATGAACTGATTGATAGTTATACTACACTGACCGACCTCTACAAAGATGGCGAACGTGAGTATGATTATGCAATCTATGAAATCCCTAATGCGTTCGATGATATCGACGATGACCAGCTTGATGCCGACCTTTATGACTACGGTTTGAGCGGTTTTATCAAGAAATATTCTCTCTAATTGATTTTTTTAAAAATTTATAATATAATATATATATAAAATAAAGGAAGGGGAAATCAAATAATGTATCGTGCTATTGAGATTTGGGATGAAGATGACATTGCTGAAATGGATTTTGATACTTATCAGGATGCTTTCAATGTATATGCTGAGGAATTTCATTATGGCACTCTCCCTGCTGTTGATTTCCTCATTGTAGATATGAGCACCGGTGAAGTGGTGTTTCAGGCATCTACTGTTAAAATGATTTAAGGAGGAACT
>ENA-ORPK01000062-ORPK01000062.1-human-gut-metagenome-genome-assembly--contig:-NODE-62-length-95036-cov-5.193712_pt1 | contig 95036 bp, 67 predicted proteins | sample MGYA00242139_ERZ509068 | MGnify/ENA primary metagenome ERZ509068 (study PRJEB26280, sample SAMEA2338687) | human gut metagenome | biome: human gut; feature: human-associated habitat; material: faeces...
CAACCATCCCTTCATTTCATTCAGGAATGTTTACACAATTAAACGGATACTCTCGACTATAAAATCTGTTAGAAAATTAATATCTACGATTCCAATAATAGTGAAGCAAAGTTCAGATGTAAAATTTGCATAATCAATTGAAGATTTACATGCAATAGAAGGATTAACTTCTACACTTTTATCTTTATATGAAAAGTTACCAACCATTTTTGTTGTGCGTAGATCAACATTGGAATCAACTTTCCAAGAATCATCGTCTTTATTGTAAGGTTTCAGATTAAATCTTTGATACAATGAAAGCCATTTTGAAAACTTGTTGTTAGATAAGATTACCCTAGTTTTATTTCCAACAAGCAAAGGCTCTTTTAATAGCAAATAGCTCTTTACTAAAACAGAAATTGAGAAGGAGCTAAAAAATGAACTTTCCATGCTTGAGCCATATCCAGTTTTAGATATTAGGAATCTCACTACTTTTGCTGTTCTATCTATCACACCATCTATATAGTCCCAAGGCAATTCTCTTGTATTTTGAAACATATATTCGTGATAATTGTTTCCAAAATTAATATATAGAATCCCCTTTTCTAATCTAAATGTATAGTCTTTTCCATCTAATGTTGTCACGCCAAATAATGATTCTGCCATATATTCACCTCTTCTACTTTATTCCTTTATAATTCTCTCGATAAAGTCTTTATTAAACCAAAAAACTTTGCTTTGTGTATGAAGTAATTCCTGTTTGTTTATCCGCAGCAGGAAGAACATAATGATCCAATCCAACTCTTGCATGTGGTCTAACGCGACAAACATGATTAGTATTTCTATCAATTAAATACTTAACTATTTTACGTTCTTATACTTCTTCTTGCCATATAAAGCCCATCTAATTACATATATCCAACTCTTAAACCAATTCATCCCTTGGGTTTTATGATAAACCTTATGCATGCATCCAATTAATTCAAACTTATTAGAGGATTTACTTCCTTCAATAATGTTACAGGTCGCTAAAACTAAAGGATTACCTCTAGCGATAATCCCCCTTCTAAGAATATGAAGCCAAAAGACATAATCCTCAGGCCTATCTATATCCTCTGGAAAATATACTTCTCCTATAATGGATTTATCATACACAGTAGTTAAACAAGAAAGGTGATTACCCCTTAACGCGCTTTTATAATCTACTATTTCAGGAACTAGAAAGTCTGCACAAGTATGTTTAGCCTTTCTTCTATATCCACTAGATATAAGAGAACCATGTTCTTTAATAAATTCTAGTTGTTTCTCTAAATGATTAGGATCTAATAGATCACCAGAATCCAAGAATGTAATATATCTACCTTTCGCATGCCTTAGTCCAACATTTCTAGCAACAGCAGTTCCCCCATTCTTATTAGTCTTTAATGCAGTTATTCTAGAATCATCATTAGTTAGGTTTCCGAACAGCCCCCTGCTTAATGCAACCAATTCGTGATTTTCCTTTAATACGAGTATTAGTCTTTTCTCTAAGCGAAATAACGTAGATTATTTCTCATTGAAATTAGTCTTCGCCTCGACAATATTTTGCTAGTTCATAATCAGACATATCGTCGGGATGTTTTTTTGATGAATCCCTATAGAAATCTATCATTTTGTCTTTCGCATATTGAACTTCGTAAAATTCATCAGATCCGTTTAATTTGTCCAAATCAAGAGATCTATATATGCGATACACATCATCTCGGCTAGTCGCGGATTCTAACTGGGAAATATAATTATCTACATATTTACTTCTCATAGTCAAAACACTCTTAATATCCAGAGCCACCGCAGTGCGGGCACGACCAGGCTTTTCTATCTTTTAATTTCCCACAGTTTGGACATTCTACTAAATCCAAATCACCGCTATCTTTGTTTGTTCTCAAATGACAAAGGCTGCAATAAATTGTGTCACCTTCATCCCATAAAAAACGTTCATCTTCATTTCTGCAATTCGCACATTTCATTATTGTTTACCTCATTTTCTATTATGGATTCGTTTTAAAAAAATACAAAATCTGCTTTATTGTTAAAATCGGCAGCAGAAGTATAACTTTTCTATTTACCTAAACAAATTACTGTTGGAATGTTCGATTTAATAATCATTGAGCGTTTATCACTTCCTAACGAAGGAACTGACAAGGTTACATGCATTCCAGCAGCTCTTCCTTTTTGGAACAAATTCATAAGGAAATCGTTACTACAGGGTGTTTGCGAACAAGTTGCCATAACGACCGTACCAAAGGTCTTGTTCGCACTTGAATTATATCACGGATGGGTTTTGCTTTCTTCATCACCAATTTGGCGTGCTGTTAGAAACTCTTTGATCAATTTACCAATAAATATATCCTTGCTATACTTCTTGAAATACACTTCTCTAGAATGTTCCCCTATATCTTTTAATATATTGATATCTAATCCTTTTATTATATTAGCAAGTGACTCACTATCCATAGATGAACATACATAACCAATCTCATTATTCTTAATAAAATCAGCACAGCTACCATTAATAGAACCAATAATAGGTTTACCACTAGCCATATATGACTGTACCTTTCCAGGTATTGTCATATTAGCGTATGGTTTATCTTCTAAAGTCACTAACATAGCATCCGCTATCTCATACAGATCAGGCATCTCATCTAACGGCTTTTGTCCATAGAATATAACATTATTGGTTCCTAGAGATGACGCTAGCTTCTTTGCATTATCTAATTCACTACCACTACCAACAATATGGAATCTAAACTTTGGATTATCTTTTAATAGTGCAAGATAGAAAAAAGGCGTTGAAGACAAAAATATAGAGTGTACGAATTTTTACACACCACTATGCAGAATTTCGTACCCCCTTTCTTTTTTTAGCATTTTAGATTCTAATCTCTAATGGAATCGATCCGGACCACTGTAACAAACTTTGGAAATCCTTCTTTCCAATGTTGTTGAGCAAATACTCTATGTAGGATCTGGGTTCCAAGTCGTTTTCGTAACCAAAATCAATCATTGTCAAAAGTATGCAAGCGGTTTTTGAGATCTATGACAAACTTCTTGGCCCGCCTTTGCTTTCGATTCTATTAATAAGCGAGACACTCTCCAAAACCACTCCTATTTCACCTTTCGTTAACAAACTTTTGTCGCCTGATTCCGGATATTGGAACCTGCCTCTAGTCAAGCGTTTCAGGTAGAGCCATATCGCATTCTCTTCGGTTTCGATAATCTTGATTGAATTGAAGGTTTTGTTGGCGAAGACATACAGACATTGCGTTTCCACCTCATGGTCAATAAGTTTCCTCAAGCCATAGATGCCATTGCGGAAATCGGTTGTTTCTGGATAGACGTAAATGTTCTTGATTTTATTGAGATCGATCATTTCGGAATTGCCTCCAGAATTACCTTGACGCCTTTGGCGTTGGTAGAGATATCAATGCCATTGAATCTAAACGGAATAGATTGCTTTTCACCTCCAGCCCCTGGTTTTTGGTTCAATTCCCTTGGGGCAACCTTGTAGAAGCTGCTACCTTTAGGCAATGGGACAATGCCATTCATGGCTTTGTATTTCCTAATTCAGGATGCCAGCAAAGATAAGTTGACATTATATTTTTCCGTTAGTTGTCGATAGGAAACGTTACCGGTAGCGTATTCTTCGCAAATTTTCATTTTAAAAGCCACGTCGTATGTAGTGTATTTCATAAAAAACCTCCATACATAAATGAAGTGAGACCCTCCTGCTGTTGGTCCAACATTTGGGTCCCACTTCAAAAGCATAGAGGCTTAATAGGCGGTTTTATAGAACGCAAATCTTTCTAGCTCACGAAAAAGGCTCCTTCGGGTTTGATTTCAATAAATCTTGACGGACTCGTTGAAATTATCTCAAATAAGAGCCATTTTTCATAAGAAAATCAAAGTTTTCAAACGTTTTATAAGGTACAAGTTGTTGCCTTTGTCAAAAGTCGTGAAACTCAATGTATTAATTAAATTTGTTTACTTATTTTGTTAATGATTAAATTTTCATATATCATTTTTAGAGGTTATTTTTTTACAAATAGATGCAAAGCATTTAAAACTGTTTTTATCACCATATTTCAAAATTAACCATACAATCCTGTATAATCTGCATGAAATCGAATCCTTTTTACTCGGAAAGCCAGTAAATGGTGATTCTTTATCGCCTTCATAAAAAGACAGACCGCTTTGGTGCAAATCATCATAAAAATTATCTCTTTCCGTTTCATCAAAAAATGAAAATATAGCGTGAATAAGAAAAAACATAGAGAACATTGATTTCTTGGCAGGATTTAAGAAAAGGGATTTTGTAAAATATAATGCCTCAATTTGAGGGGAATAAAAAGGAAGCCCAGTCAAATGAACTCCACTTTTTGCTTCTCCTTTTGCTAAATATCTTATAAAAGAAAACGCTCTATATTTTTCCACATTATTCAACGACTCATTAGAATTCCATTGAGGGAAAGCGTCGGCCATATCATAAAAATATGCTGGGCCAAAAGTGTCATCTATAATCAATGGAGTGATTATGTTTCCATGGGCTGCTGAATTTCTGATTAATGATAAATCAGAAAGCATGCCTTCTAAATACCAAAGAAAGACATAAAGATTCGGATCTTTTTCTTCAATTGTTAACAATTCAGGAAATACGGCTTTTAACACATCTGCAAGTTCATTCAACGTCACTGTTGAGAGCAATAATTCTACAGGAGCATCACTCACAAACACATCATTTGGGTCATTTTGCTTTTGAGCGAATCTAGCAAAATCAGACATTGGTAATAACCATGTTTTTTCCTTTAAACCTTCTAATGAATTTTTAATAATTTTCCTTGTGCTTTTGTTTGCTTCCATTTTCGATATTAACCAACTGGATGATTTTTCAATTAATTGTATTGCTTTTGTTAAAGCTAATTTGGTTGATTTTTCTATATATAAAATCCATTTTAAATAAAACAGGGATACCTGCCTTTCCGTATTTATTAACTCATTCAAAGTATTTTTTCCAGGAATGCTATCTGGACGCAAGGATGCAAAAAGAGATTTTGAAAAATCGCCTCCTTTAATAATAAATGAAGAGACCTCAATCTGCTTGCCACTTTCTGGCCTTATATCGTAGGCACAGACAATATTTACATTATGCCAAATCATTTTTCTTGTTAGAAAAGAAACCTTCTCGCAAAGAATAGGTTCGCCTTTGTCATTAAGCATTGAAGAAACAATGTTAAAAAATAATTTAACATGATGATCGTATATGGTTGTTTCAATTATCCCATAGTTTTTATGCAGCCTAACAATTTTTCCATAAAGCCTTTGACCCATAATATTTGTTTTCCTCTTATTCGTTTTTTATATCTGTTTTTATGTATTATCTATTTTTTCTTCTTTTCATCAAACAAACTTTTCTGCTATATTCTTTATTTTCAAACGTTTGCTTAGTCATATAAAACGAATTAGAGATCAATAATGGCAAGTCGTCTAAGTTAGTAGTCTTCGCTTTTGTAGATGACAAATAATTATAAAAAGCCAAAGAGAACTTATTTGCACAATAATCGTTGTTTGTTCCCATGACGCCGAATGCCCTTCTTACGATTGGAGCGTCAGGCCTTCTTAACATGAATGATCTAACAAATGAATCTGAATAACATGAATTTGCATATATTAGTGGTAATTTATTATGTTTGTTCATTGCTTTGCTGAATGTGTCAATCACGAAATTTGGTTGAATAAAAGTTGATTTATATGTACCTGGTGTGCAAAAGATGAGTTTCCCATTTGTGCCATGTGAAGAAAAATGAAGAATATTACAAGGATATGATGAATATGAAAATAATATTCTTTTAAAAACGTTTGGATTGGTAGCGAAAGTTATAACCGGGTAAGTCTCTGTTCCAGCGCAATAATCAATCACACCGTTGCATTCGTCAGCATAATTAAATGGCTTTTGGTCCAATGGGCAAGCTTGAAAAAACAATAAAACAGGCTGATTTGGTTTAATCGGATTAATTAACGAACAATAAGAGTAATACAAATTAAGTGAAGAATATGCGATTCCAAATAGCACTGGAAGATTAACATGTATGTTTGAAGGATTAAAACGCGATTGATAATAAAGGAAAGAATTACAAGCACTTTGAAATCCGCGATATAATTCGTTATCTTGTTCATCTTTTTTAAGGATACGTGTGACTATTCTTTTTAACGACTCGACATCATCGTACGGCAAAAATGCGGTATTATGATATGCTCTCTCTGATACATTTATATTCTCAATTCTATAACAAATATTACTACTTATTTCAGCAATTTTAGAGGCAGTTTCATCTAGCTGCCAATTTAATCTTTTGAATAGTGTCGTTAAAGACCAATAAATATTCATAATATTATTAGAAAGCCCAAGTAATATTTACTATTTTACATTCTTGTACTTCTTTTTCCCATAGAAAGCCCATCTAAATACATATATCCAACTCTTAAACCAATTCATCCCTTGGGTTTTATGATAAACCTTATGCATGCATCCAATTAATTCAAACTTATTAGAGGATTTACTTCCTTCAATAATGTTACAGGTTGCTAAAACTAAAGGATTACCCCTAGCAGCAATCCCCCTTCTAAGAATATTAAGCCAAAAGACATAGTCCTCTGGTCTATCTATATCTTCAGGGAAATATACTTCTCCAATAATCTTTCTATCATATATAGTAGTCAAACAAGAAAGGGGATTACCACTTAACGCGGTTTTATAATCTACTATCTCAGGGGCTAGAAAATCAGTACAACTATGTCTAGCCTTTCTTCTATAGAGAGTATAAGGAATTTTGTCTAAACGTTTTCTGGCAAGATAACTAATTTTAATCGCTTTTGATTAAAGTATTCAACATTTTCTGCGAGCTGTTACTTGACAGAATCGTTGCAACAAATGGTATCAAAGCACCAAATCCACCCTTGATCACGGGTAATTTTGGCTATGTTGCCCAAATTGGTGAATGTTATATTCCCTTTTGGTCAAATATAGATTGCCTCTATCACATATTAACAATACGGTGACCATGGGCGTCCTGTCCATGTCTACTTTATTGAAAGCACTTCGGAGCAGCCGCATGGGAATCCTACTAATACCTGATCAACGTATCCGCAAGGAAACTGATAGCAGTCTCGAAAAATAGGTTGCTGTACACTATTTTATTCAAATTGTCAAAGCAAAAAGTGTAGCTGTAATCGCATAATTCGCTCTTTTTTATATTTCTTTGCCTCTAAAGATGAGATACTATCGTATAATATGCCATAAAAACAAAAGGAAGTTATACCAAAATGGAAAAAATGAGTTCAAAAATTAAAATGCTATTAAAAGGTCATAATTTAATTAGATATAGTTTGTTTATTTTATTTAGAAAAAAAATAATAAAAAGAGTTAACCCTTGTAGATTTGAATCATTATCAATGCACGCCCACTTAAATTATAAACCTGATTTGGAAAAACCAAAAAGTTTCAATGAAAGAATTACTTATCTGAAATTGTACTATAAAAACAATTTATGGAAACAATGCGCTGATAAATTAGGGTCAAAAAAATATTTAAAATCAATTGGATTAGAAAAATATTTACCAAAAACATATGCTGTTTATTCAAATTCTAACGACATCAACGAAAAAGAGTTACCTAACAAATATGTTTTGAAAACCAACAATGATTGCGGATCTGTTTTTATAAAAAATAGAGATGATATCAACTTAGATAAAATCAAAAAAGCATTAAACAATTCACTAAGAAAAAATTATGTTTCCAGCACCAATGAATGGGTGTACGAAGACATAGAGCCAAAAATATTTGTTGAAGAATTATTAATACCAGAGTCGGGAAACGATTTGATTGATTATAAATTTTTTACTTTTAATGGGGAAATTGTTTTTATAAATGTAATATCCAATAGAGATTATGATGTTAAAAATTTTTCAGTTGACGAGAATTATAATCTTTTGCCATTTATTAGATGTTATTTTTTACCAAAAAAAATTATGCCTGCACCAAAATGTTTTGAAGAAATGAAGATGATTGTTAAAAATATCGCTAAGAATTTTGACTTTGTTCGAGTGGACATGTATGCCACAAAAGATGGTCCAAGAATTGGAGAATTAACTTTTTTTCCATCTTCCGGAAAAGGCATATTTATACCAAAAAAATATGATTTCCAGTACGGAAAATATTTTGACAAAACAAAACTATCTAGTATTTTCCCTAAATAATTTTATAAGTTCTTTGTGAGAAAAACAGGAAGCAACCACATAATGTGCAATTAAAATAATAGAATCTATTATTATAATAATAAACCATCCCTCTTGATTAATATTATATATATAATTCAAAATATAGATTATAGGTATTTTCGAAATAGCGCCAACCAATAAAACAGCCATTTGGGGTTTAATGATTTTTAATCCGTTCCCTAGCCCAGAAGATAGCATGGAGGCACATGAAGCAAAAGTCCAAATAGCAAAAGAAAATGCGTATATATAATTTACTTTTATTGTTTCGGTTTTAAGCCAAAAATTAAAAAACGGTTGCAATAAACCAACTCCAACAAAAGCCAAAGCAAAAAATGCAAATGGTAATATAACGATTACTTTTTGTAACTTTTTCAGCCACAATAATTTTTTTTCTGCTTTGGCTTTAACCGATAACGACCAAACAGGCATTGAAATAGCGGAAGCAATCGCGGTAATTGCCGCAAAAATCTTATAATATTTTTGATATTCAACAACAACAACAGAGCCGAATATATTTGATATTAATACTTGATCTGTAGAATTAATTAACAATAAAGATAATTGTATTGCAAAAAAAGCACCTCCTAAAGACATGACCTTTTTAGCAATATTTTTATCAAAAAACTTAATTGACGGTCTAGCGTTTTTAAAATATGTGCAAAAAACAAATATAGTAGCGATTATAAGTGGCAAATTAACTGCTAAAACATAAAAACCAGCGAGAACTAATAACGCGTTTTTTTTATCATCAATTCTAATAATGGCGACAAAAATCATTAATAAAATAGTTGGAATAAGAGTTAAAAAAGAGGCTAATGACTGTTTTTGCAAAGACTGAAACAAATTTAAAACAATCTTAAAAAAGAGTTCCAGAGCAACAGAAAAAAATGCTAGCAAGAAAGCAATTTTGATATAAATTGGAGGAAGTATTTCGCTGGAAACGTTCAGTAATGAATTGAAATCAATTAAAAAAATAGTGGGAATTCCAATTAAAAGCAAAAATAGAGTAATAATACCATTAGATAAATAGGAACTAGATATTGCTTTTTTTATTCTAATGTTATCATTGCTTGCCATTGATTCAATTACTTCGTTTTTTAAACCATTTCCTATGCCTAAATCAAAATTCAAAATCCAAAGCAATATAGAGATTAACGAAGACCAAACACCAAGGATATAATCGTTGCCGAAATAAGAAATATAAAAAGGTAATGTAAATAACCCAACAAACATAGCAATTATTTTTAAAAATAGAGTTCCAAAAATATTCCAAGTTATTCTTTGAGTATTTTCAGACGAATTATAGATCAAATCAAGTAAACTATACTTTTTATTAATAACAAATGCATTTAGGTAGTCAAAAAACGGATAAAACATAAATATCCAAAACAAAGAAAATGCAGATTGATTTTCTTTGTTTAAAATTAGCAAAGATAACACGGCTACATAAATCGCAACAAACAAGTTTTTCCTTTTAAGCAAGACAACAATTAAAAAAACAAAATATAATAAGAACAACAATAATCCAACAAAACCAAAAGATCCAGCCATCCAACCAAGAGTAGATGTTTGCGATTCACAATTTGCATTATTTTCAATATAGGTCAAATATATTTTGTCAAAAACATTAGGACCATACCCAAGTCCATATGATTTTATAAATATATTCAAACCATAAATTGGCGATAAAATTCGAGTCGAAAGAGAAATATTATGAGAAGTAAATTTACCAAAAATGGAACCAATTATAGGTAAATCCGATATGATAGGAGAAAGCAAAGGCAAAAAGATAGAAAAAACAACTATAAAAAATAAAAGGCACAAAGAAATGCGCTTCTTATTTTTAACAAATAATATAAGTGGAATAGCAAAAATAAAAATTAGAATCCCTGCCGTTGAAAATGTTGTAAATAATGTAATTGAAAATAACACTATCCTAAAAATATTTATTTTTTTGCTGAATAGGCAATCACAAAGAATCGCAACAGTAATAAACGTAGCAAATACTCCAGGCTCCCAAAAAGGACCACAATTACGTGTAGGCAATGTTGCTATAATAAAATAAATGTATGCAAAGTTATAATAACTAATTCCTTTAGTACTAATAAAAGACGAAGTGTGAACCGGCTCATAAAATAAAAAATTGCAAAAATATAATAGTAACGAATAACTGCAAATAATACTAACAACTACTATAAAAATTTTTATAAGTTTTTTAAATGTAAAGAGGTAGCAAATCATTAAAGATAAAATAAAAAGTAATGCATAATGAGTGATTGTTAAAAAATCATTGCTAAAAGCAAAATAAAAACATGCACCAGCAAAGATAACGAAAAAAAGTATCAAAATTAGATTATGCCAAATAAAAAATTCTTTCCAGTTCTGTTTTAATGATAAAATGGGCGAAATATTTGATTTAAAAATAAAATAAACAAAAGTAATAACGACACCTACAACTAATAAGTACACGCTAATATTGGAATTGGGGATGGTAATTGAAGCATGTCCACTAGAAAAAACCAATATTATAGACATAGCAATAATGTAGATATAATCTAAAAATTTATGTGTTTTTGCAAAACGTAAAATCTTTTTAAACATTTATAACACCACTCTTAATTATTGCTTCTTTATTTTCAATAACCATGTTAATTTTAAAATAATCTTTAATCGCCCATGCAATTGTCATCAAAAATAAACTCATAGAAATTGCGCCAAACAAATACGAAAAATGAAATATTGTGATTCCTCCTATTTTAAAAAGTGGAATATTTAAAATAATCAAAAATGAAAAAGTGACAGCAGGTATTAATATCTTAAACAATTGATTTTTATAACTCCAAACAGAAACAAAAGAAAATATAGTCAAACAAATTGAAAAAGCCAAAAAAACATAAAAAACAGACCCAATTATTTTTGCTTTTGACAACAACAAAAAATTAAACAAGGACATGGTGTCAATGCCTAAATTTTTTAACTCTTTTATGTTTTGATGTGCATCTGAATGAACAACGATTCTATTTTTCAATGAGTTAATATTCAAAATTGACAATATATCACTATAAAAATCAACGGCTTTTAACTTATTCTTAAAAAAGAAATTACATCCATTAATATTAAAATTTGTAATATATTTGTAATTAATTAAAAAATAATTGTCTAAGGCATAATCCAAAAAATTGGAGGTTGTAATAATTGATTTATTTCCAATTATCCCTCGAATAATGAATTTGGTATCAGGTATTAAAGAAATGGTTATTAGTTTATTTAAAATATCAGAATAGTTCTCTTTGTTGCTTATTTTTTTAGCAGTTGACTGTGATAAATAGATTGGATTATCACTCGGAATATTCAAATATTCAAAACTTCCAGCAATCAAATAGCATCCATTTTTAGAAACATATTCGCTAAAATAGCTCGAAAAAACTATATTGTCAAATTTAACGCTTTCATCCTCATAAAACAAGTTATCGTCTCCATTATTTAATGATAAAAAGGAGATAGAATATGTAGCGTTGGAAGTATTGTACTTATTTTCAATTTCATTTATTTCTCCAATACATTCATAATTAATAGAGTCATCGTAATACTCCGTGACGCTAAATGCAGTATCTTTAGATTGAGAAAAACTATAAACAAGTTGTGAAGAAGAAAAGTAATTTAAATCAAATGGTATAAAAAATAACGCAAAAAACAATGATAAAAGGATTAGTGAATTGCTAATGCAAAGCAATATTGCAAACGTTTTTTTATGCGACAAAAGTTTTGAAAACTTCATTTTTTAAAATTCCTCAATCCAGTGACTAGTAATTCGTTATGACTCTCGCAATTAATAATATTTTCAATTGTTTTCAATTTTTTCTTTGAATATAGCAGCTTCAAAGTTAGTCCATGGAGAATATATATTTCGATACCCATTCTTATCTTCGAATATCCCCTTAACTTGCATAAATACTTTAAAAAGTTATTCTTGGCAAATTTATTATATTCACAATCAATATACTCTATTTGTTTTTTGTTCGAGGACTCAATAATAGGAATAGAATCAATAGTAGCTTTTTTGTTCTCATCAATAATTATTCCATTCTTATAACTTTTAAAAGGGATGATTTCGTAACAATTCGATCTTGTATCCACCGACACAGCAATACTATGGCTCCACATATTTGTTTCTTTTTGTTTTCTAAAAAGAAAATTCCCTTGACCAAAAAAAATCACTCCGCCATTATATTTTTCAATAGCGCCAATACAATGAGAATGTTGACAAAAGACAAATTTAGCTCCGCAATCTATAATATTTCTACATTTCTCTCTCATTTTTTTTGAAGGAAACATAAAATGCTCCTTCCCGCCATGAAAAACCACAATAACAAAAAATCCCTTTTTTGCAATTTTTGTTATTTCCAAATAAGGTCTTCCTTCTTCAAATTGATTTGCTCCACACTCACTTTTTTCATCAAAAGAAAATTCATGTTCACAATAATTAAAAATACAAATATCATTAATTATCAGTGGTTTTTTTAAATCATCAAAATTTAAGCCAGCGCCACAATGAGAAATTTTATTTATATCCAAAAAATTCAAAGTTGAAATAAGACCTTCAAGACCACTATCAAAAATATGATTATTAGCAAGACAAGCGATTGGATTTTTAAAATGTTTTATAACTTCTGCACACTTAATAGGAACTTGTAGATTAGGGCCACATTTCTCAATTTTTTTGTTACCATCATATATCGGAGCTTCTAAATTAAACAAGGTATAATCGTGCTCGTTCATAACATTAATCATCGTTTTTCCAAAAAGAGCTTGTAAATTTGACTCGCTACATAAATCGTAGTTTATTGACGTAGGAACAAAATCTCCTAAAATTAATATCTTCATAGATAATGGCTCACCTCTTTAATAACATTTTCATCGTTTACTTTAGAATTCCTTAACACTTTTTTATAAATCACTTTTCGAATTGATTTAGACATTATCACTTGAACAAAAAATCTTTCAAATATACTTAACAAATAATTTAATCGAGTAATTAATTTCAAATTGAACAATAATTTTTGGTTAATCAGACCCAATTTAAAGTATTTCAATCCACCGCGGCGAGAAAAAAGAGAATCATCATTGCGCATTAGCAACAATGGTTCATCCAAATTGTGGAAAATATTGTTCTTGTTTTTGCACATTCTTATCCATAAATTATAATCTTGTTGATTTTTCATATTTTCGTCATAATTACCTGCCAAAATGACGTTTTTTTTGTTGAACATAACGCTTGGATGTCCAAATGGGCATCGTTTTTTTAGATATCGTCTTATTTCACGATCTTCAATAGGAAAAGAATGGTAATAAAACTTGTTGAGTCCATAAAAATCAATAATCTGTGTGCCTAATACCGAAATATCTGGATGATTTTTGAAATAATTAAATTGTTTTTCACATCTTGTTGGTAAGGAAATGTCGTCGGAATCCATCCTTGCTACTAAAATGTTTCTACATTTTTTTAAACCAAAATTTAAAGCGTTCCCAAGCCCTAAATTTTGCTGTAAACGAAAAACATGAAAAATGGTTGGATATTTATTTTCATATTCAATTATTATATTGTTGAGTTGCTCTCCTACAACCCCATCTACAATTAGAACAAAATCATTTGTCAACAAAGTTTGTGAAAAAATACTATCAAGTGATTTTAAAAAGTATTCAGGTTTTTCGTCTTTATATACAGACATTAATACTGAATAACTATTCATTAATAAATTCCTCCAAATTCGAAAGATACTTATGATAATCAAATTCTTTTATAGCCGTTTTAAACGCCTCATAAGACATTTTGTCTAGTATTGCATTTAAATTAGAGAGATTTAATATTTGCTTTAATTTTTCTTTTAAAGATTCTTGAGAATATTCTTCAACAATAAACCCGTTTTTACCATTAACTAAGTATTTACCTAAATCAGATGTAATATTAGCTATAACAGGGGTAGAAAAAGATAAACTTTCCAAAAATTTTGTAGGAAAACCAGATTTATTAACAATCAGTTTGTCGTCTCTCATTAAAATGGTGAAATTTGCCTTTTCAAAATGCGAAGTCAACTGAGTGTGATTTACAAATTTTATAAACTTAATACACTCATCAATATTTTTTTTATATTTAAATAATAATTTATATTTTTTATAAAATGTTTTTTTGTCTATACCTATAATTGTAAAATTAATTTTCTTAACTAAGTCGTTAGAAGAAGCAATTGCCTCGACCGCAACGTCAATTGCATCTTTTTTGTGTGGATATCCAACAAAAAGTAATTCTAATTTATTTTCACTTTTAAATTGTTTTTTTTTCAAAAAATGTAGTTCTCCACCATCTACAAGATTAGGAAGAATTAATGAATCAACTTTGTTAGAAACAAAATAATTGTTTAAATACTCGCTAATTGAAATAATCTTAACGCCATGCAAAGACCATTTTTTGAATATCCACTGTCTAAATCTATATGACGGCGACAAAAATCCTAATTTTTTTTCTTCTTTGCTAGTCCATTCAACACAATCATAAATTAATTTTATGTCATTAGTTTTACATATTTTTTTTATATTATTCATGGTTTTTTTGTCTAGCGTTGTAATTACAATCGCGCTTGGCCTTAACCTTTTAATTTTTTCTTTTAATTTTCTTTTAATTTTGTACCAGAAAAATAATTTCATAGCCACTTTTTTTATTATTGAATTATTTTCAAAATTAAAACAAATGATTTCAACATTAGCAAAATGTGATAGAAGTTTGTTAATCATTTGAAATCTTAGGTATGCTGGATTATTCAATGTTTGTTTTGTAGTAGTAATTTGAATTATATTCATTTTTTTCTTCTCAAAATCGAATAAAGAGATTTGTCTGGATAAACACCCAAAAATTTTTTTACCAAAGTTGTAATAGGGAATAAAAGGCGGATATATAGTGGAGCCAAAATTGTCTTGCATGTATTTTTTTCAAATTCAAAATTTTTCTCTATTTTATTTGGATGTTTCAAAGGAAAAAAAATTTTTTTGAATGGAACTCCGCAAAATTTGTCGGTGTTAGGCATGCTCTTCGAAACCCCTCCATGAGTAGAATTAATATCGACGCCTATATTACAAATTTGATTATATTTTGGAGCGATACCATACAAATTAAAAAGACGAATAGTATAGGCCATATGAAAATCCCAAGAAGCAAATCTAAGTTTGTGTTCCTCTCTATATAATTCGGCTTTGAAATTTCTAATTTGCTGCCTATATAAAGACTTAAACTCATAATTGTTTTTCAATTTTTTTCTTATCGATTTATCTTTCAATTTTGAAAAAGAAATCTGATAATATTTAGAAAACTTCGAACTCCAAGATGCCCAGCCGCACGGAAGCATGTGTTGAGTAAATGTATAATCGAAAGGCAAATAAGATGAATCGGTTTCATAATTAGTGCCACAAATCCACAATACATTCTCGTTTTTTTCATATTTCTCTAATAAATCTTTGCAATAATCAAAAAAACTTTCACAAGGAAGGTTGTCGTCTTCAATAAATATAGCCTTTTTTTCTTTTTTAAAAACATCCAAAGCTCCAAGCCCTATTTGATTAAAAACACCTTGGTTCGTTTCGAAATACTTTTTTATTAATTCACATTTCCAATTAATATTTTTTTCAATTTCAGAACGCACATTATCAACAATTTCTTTTTCTTTTTCGTTTCTTGGTCCATCAGAAAACAAGTATATTTTTGTAGGCGAAACTTTTCTCAGAACATCCAATATTTTAATTACCGTGTCACTTCTTTTAAAAGTAAATAGAACAACAGGTATGTCGAAACAAGCATTTTCCATATTTGTAATTATATTACACATTGAATTTTATTAAAAGAATTTGCCGACACAAAAGCAGAATTACTATTTTTTCAATAATTCCAAATGCAAATGATACAATGGATTTCTCAGTTCTTTTCGTTTCCATTTTTAATCTCTTTTGAACAAGTCTCTGGAATAAACTTTGTTCTTAACTTTGTCTAACGCTGAATCATATCTATTGGCAATGATTACGTTAGACATTTCCTCAAACTCATTAAGGTCTTTTACTACCCTGCAATTAAAGAATTCTTCATCCTTGAGCGTCGGCTCGTAAACAACAATTTTTACACCCTTAGCATGTAGTCTTTTCATAACGCCCTGAATAGATGATTGTCTAAAGTTGTCTGAACCTGATTTCATAGTTAATCTATATATGCCAACGGTGATATTATCTCTACCATCGTTTTTATATCCTGCCAACTTAAGAACTTCGTCACAAATAAACTGCTTTCTTGTTCTGTTAGAGTCCACTATTGCAGATATTAAGTTTTCAGGAACATTTTCGAAATTAGCTCTTAATTCTTTAGTATCTTTTGGCAAACAATATCCACCATAACCAAAAGATGGATTATTATAAAAATCACCGATTCTTGGATCCGCACAAACACCTTTAATGATATCTAATGTATTTAAACCCTTGATTTGAGCAAAAGTATCAAGTTCATTAAAATACGCTACTCTCAAAGCCAAATAAGTATTGGCAAACAATTTGACCGCTTCAGCCTCAGTACAACCTAGTATATGAGTTTCAATATTATCTTTAATTGCGCCTTGCTGTAACAAAGTAGCGAATTCTTTCGCTTTAGATAAATAAGGCTCTTTTTTTTCTGGAATGCCCACCACTATTCTTGATGGATACAAATTATCATGTAAAGCTTTGCCTTCTCTTAAAAATTCCGGTGAAAAGAGAATCTTATCATACTCATGTTCTTTTCTGGCATTTAAGGTAAAACCAACGCCTACCGTAGATTTAACAATTATCCAAGCATTAGGGTTAACTTTTTTCACTTGCTGAATAACGGAGTCAACAGATGATGTATCAAATTTATTTGTTTTTGAATCATAATTTGTTGGCGTTGCAATAATAACTAATTCCGATTGTTTGTATGCACCATCTCCGTCCAAGGTTGCAGTTAAATCCAAGCTTTTTATCAAAAGATAATCTTCTATTTCTCTATCCACAATAGGAGATTTTCTAGAATTTATCAAATCTATTTTTGATGGAAGCACATCTACTGCATACACCTTATTGTGTTGAGCCAAAATTACCGCATTAGATAATCCGACATATCCTGTTCCCGCAACCGCAATTCTCACTTTTTTAACCTCTTAAATAGTATTTTCTATACCATTCAGCAAATTTTCTTAATCCGTCTCTTAAAGACGTTGATGGTTTATAGCCGAAATCCTTTTCTAAATCACTTGTATCCGCATATGTAACAGGCACATCACCTTTTTGCATTGGAACAAGTTTCTTATGGGATTCAAAATCATAATCATTAGGGAGTACCCCTGCTCTAATAAGCTCTTTAGATAAAATTTGAACAAAATCCAATAAGTTTTCTGGATTGCTATTACCAATGTTATAAATCTTATATGGAGGAATAGGCAGTCCATCATCGCCATTCCTTTTTTCTGGCGCTTTATTCATGACTTTGATAATCCCATCTACTATATCATCAATATAGGTAAAATCTCTTTTACAGTTACCATAATTGAATATTTCAATAGTTTCGCCTTTTATCAATTTATTGGTAAAAGAGAAATATGCCATATCAGGCCTACCCATTGGGCCATATACAGTAAAGAATCTTAATCCAGTAGTAGGAATATTATAGAGCTTGCTATAGGCATGCGCTAAAAGTTCATTGGATTTCTTTGTGGCGGCATATAGACTAGCAGGACAATCTACTTTGTCATTGGTAGAAAACGGAACCTTAGTGTTTCCTCCATATACAGAAGAAGATGAAGCATAAACTAAGTGTTTAGGCATGTGATGCCTACACGCTTCCAAAATATTATAGAAACCAATGATATTAGATTGAACATATACATCTGGGTTCTCTATGGAGTATCTTACCCCTGCTTGAGCAGCTAAATTGACAACAACATCAAAATTATATTCATCGAATAATTTATCAATAAACGATTTGTCAGAGATATCACCCTTAATAAAGGCAAAATCATTATATGCCCTAAGCATTTCTAGCCGTGCTTCTTTTAAAGAAACATCATAATAATCATTTAAGTTATCTATCCCTACAATCAAATTATCAGGAGTTGTTAACAATCTTTTTGTCAAAAATGAGCCTATGAAGCCAACTGCACCCGTTACTAAGATATTCATTTTATCTCCCCTTTACGGCCCCAAAAACCCTTAAAATTGTATATAAAAAAATCTTAACATCTAACCAAAAAGAAAAACGCTTGAAATATATCCCGTCAAACATGGCCTTTGCTTTAGGATCTAATTCACCTCTTTTATGTATTTGGGCATATCCGCTTAAACCCGGTCTTAATTTAATAGACCCGTTCCCTTTCCTTAAATCAATAGTAATGACGTCTTCATTAACATCGATTAATGGTCTAGGACCAATAAATGCCATTTGGCCTATAAAGATATTAAATAATTGAAGAGTCTCATCAATACTAGTAGTCCTCAAAAACTTGCCGAAAGCAGTTACCTCACCATTTACATGGCCATCCCTACTAGTCATGTGTGGATCAGCAGTAAGCTTCATGGATCTAAACTTTAAACACCTAAATGCCTTACCATCTTTCCCAATTCTATGCCTTGCAAAGAATGGATGCCCCCTTGTGACTATTGCATTAACAGGGATAACCCACCACCACAGGAAAACAAAGCACACTACGATACCGACAAAAGAACCTATTATCCCTATTAGCCTTTTGAACGGCAAATATATATGTTGACTAGTTTTCATCTTTATTACGACTTAAATATTGGATATGAACGACGGCAATAAAAACGCCCTTCTTCATGTTACTATTATAACCTAAATGACCAAATAGCAAATAAAATTTGATTAAGAAGGGCTAGAATCGGCAATAATAAAGCAAGAATATCGAATAACACTAGGTTTTAAAGTTTATTTAAATTGCTTAGGACGTTAATTATTTATCCACTAAAAGCTCTGTTCCAAATATAGAAAACAATAGATTTTTGTTAAAGATAGGAAATTGCATCTTGCGCTTTTTTAAAAAAGCCTTGAATTCATCATCATCGACATTGAATACAATGCCTAAATCGAACTTAGCCCTTGAGGTTCCAACATAGAATAACAACCTCTTGTTATCACTAAGCAGTACGCTAGCATCAACATCCACAACAATTACGGCCTCAGCTTCAAGGCCTTTGAACTTCCTGCACGTTGTAAAAAGACACTTAAACCCATCAATAAACAAATAATCTCCCCTCGCTTTTTCAGAAAGAGCAGAGCCACCCTCTTCCCTTGCTGAAAGAACTACAATGTCTTTATAACCCTTGTTTCTGAAAAAAGTAACCATTTTAACCACGGTTTCATATACATCTGCCTTAGAACAGTTTATGGCCCTAGGAATATCTCCAATTTCAAAACCTTTGATATCTCTTTTCGACAGTTCTTCTTCGGTGAAGACTTTATAAGATGTATTCGCTATGTTTTGAGTGTTCCTGCAATTTTTATATAACGTCATTTTGCAATCAGCATTTCGAATCACGCTTGGTATTTCTTTCGATTGAACAAGCTGATACTTATCGTAAAAGAAATAACAACAGCCGTCATCTTCTATTTCGGCAATATCTTGAAGAAGTTTCAAAAAGCCCGAACCCTCGATATCTTTCCTTCCGAAATCTTGAGCCTCGTCTACAATAAAGTTTTTGTACGGAAAAATTCCCTTTTCATAATCTTTATCAATCCTTGCTCTAAGTGGATTGTAATTATCATTAGCATCATTTCCAAAATAAGAATAATAAAGAGAATCAATGGTTTCGTATCTTATGTTTTCGAATTGGTATTCCCTAGCCAAATGTTCCTTCAGCTTTCGGTTAAAACAAAGGAACAAAACTTTTTTACCTTCATCACTTAATCTCTTTGCTTTTTCTAAGGCTATTTTCGTTTTGCCAGTTCCGGCCCCGCCACTTATAACAGCAATCTTTTGTTCTTCCATAAAATCAAGAATAACTAATTGCTGATGCAAAAATGCATCTAGCCTCTCATTTTGCAAATTAACAAATAAATTCTTCGATGGCAAAAGATTACACCTAGGTGCTACGACGGTTTGAATAAATCGTCTGCACTCTTCTTCGTCCATACACTTATAATTCTTATTCTTTTGTAATTTGATTATTTCAAGAATTCTTTTATAAAGATGGTCTTCATCTTTTGACCGTAAATCGTCTTTCGACAAAATAAATTTCACACTGCCGGCATCGGCGGGTAGTTTCCAAGAATTAACAGTATTTTGATTTATCAAAGGTAATAAAACACAATTCGTGAATGTAACTTTGTCGTAAAATCCATAGTCCTTGGCTCTTCCATATCTAAGATATTTTGTAAAATTTCTCATTGACCTCTCGGCTTGTCTAAAAGGACCATTGTATTTCATAACCTCCCCATTAGGAAGATGCCAAAGATAATCAAATTCAGTGCCATAATAATTGTATGAAATACCTTTGGCTTCTGGATAAATTCTAGCGTTTTTTGATTCGATTATAAGACATCCTTCATTTGGAATTATGGCCAAAAAATCGATTTCACTTTCATAAATTTCACCAGTTACGTTATCTATATCTTTAATCTCAAATGAATGAGCTACGTAAACATTGGGTGGCAGTTTCTCTTTGAGGATGTTAAAAATCTCTTCTTCCCCACTTCTTTTTTCAACATCCAAAGCCTTACTTGGAATCATTACTGCCATATTTTTCTCCTTCTTTCAGCTTATTCTTTATTGTTTCTATATCTAATCCGTCATCATCCACAAACAATCCAATCTCAGTCGCATTATCAATATTTTTAATAAATGCCTTTTCCGACTTACAGAAAATAAATACCTTTTCCTTTAGCCAGCACAAAGAAGGTTGAATAGTAGACTTTGACCCACCAATTGAAATTTCAGAGAAGAAACAATCGGGTAACGATAGTCCGCTTGATTTGATTATAGCTTGAGCGTTTGGAGTTAGTATATTGTCATATGTAGAGAAAAACGTATCCCAATCGGAGCATCCAATAGGATATCCATTGTTTTTAATATCCACAGTGACAGATTTATGCATTTTTATTTCCTTATCAACATAAGTTTCCAAAAAGTCTGCAACATCAATTCTTGATAACATCTCATGATACTTTTGATTTTCATACGTTCTCAAACATTTGTAACACGAAGAATGTTCATCACAATCGCAATATTTAGTCTTTCTATAAGCTTCCGAAAATACCATTTTGAGATTTGAAAAATCATTATCATCATCTACAAGCCTTTTTACATATCCCGCTCCTCCCGGAACGTTATCGAATAATATAAATCTATAATTTGTATTGTAGCCAGCAGAATCAAAACGAATAACGCCAGAAATTTCATTCCTTTCAACACAAAGCACTCTTTCAGCAGCCCCAATAAGTGCATATAACAAAGAAATAGCTGTGGTTTCATCAATATTAGGCCTGTCATTGAATGCAATTTGAACAATATCCGTCATAAACGAATGATATAGATGTTTTTTATATAGATTGGTGCAATTACAAGGCGATCCTGTTGGTCTTAAATGAGGAGCCTTCGTAACCATTCGGTTAGCAGATCCAAACTTAAGTATCTTCATGGCCTTCGTATCTGTTTTACCATCTTTCTTTTTTATTCGGTCATAATGGCCATACGCAAATCCACAAAGAGGGCAAACATAAAATGGTTCGCCCTTGGCAGATGTAACAATAATTTCATCTTTTTTCGAACTAATTACAGTAATTTTGCTATCTCCAATATCAAGTGTAAACTTTGCCGATTCGTTATCTCTTTCTAGGAAATAGTAATCTGACCTGTAAACTTTCTTGGGTTTCTTCAATGGAACAGGTTCGCCCTTCTTACCATCGGTAATCATTCCGGCGGTTGGACAAATCGCTTCTTCCCATGTTGCCCCATTCATTGATTCGCCACAACCTTTGCAATGATAATCTACTGGGTCTTTAATTGGCGAAGCATTAAGAGTATTGCAGTTAGAATTTCCGCAGTAAGCAACAAAGACATGATCGAAATCATTTTCACCATTCTTCCAATATTTAGAAATATACCTTGTGGTATACATCTTATTGTTTGCAATAACTTTACATCCCGGGGCATAATCGCTAATAGCTTGTGACATATCTCTACTAAGTCTTAATCCTTTGTTGGAATTTCGCTGCCAACCAGCCTTCTCAGCTTCTTCGTCGCCACCTATTTTTAACTCAACACTATCAACAGGAAAACCATATTTAGGAATAACATTATTATCTACTAAAAAATCGATTAAGCTTGTGGCGTTATACCAATTCTTTCTCTTTTTAACTATGTCGCCACCTATTCTCCTAGATAATTCAAATTGAGTAATTTGTTGATCAAAATCCTGTATCGTTTGCCTATACTCATGCTCAGCCGAAACCAAGCGACCTTCAAGACCAATAAAATCATTAACCCAGCTACCGTTAAAGGTAGAAATGCCAAATTCATCATCCAAATCAATAAAGGATTGATGCAAGATATTCATTAAATCAGTGGGCGGATTGCTAATCAAATCCTTAAGCTGATCGAAACCACCGCCATTAAAGAAATGATTAATGTCTCTTTGCTTTCCTTTTTCATCTTCAAAGAAAGATGGGTATCTATTAAAGAAATAACCAAAAATAGTTGAATAAATATGCCTATAAACTATCTTCGGGTTATCTAGTTTAAAAACAGGAGGATTAATGGTGCCACAAATTATTTCTTTTGGTTTTTCATAATAATGGAAATCATGAGAAGATAGTTTAGCATAAGACATTACAAACGCAGCAGAACTTTTGCTACGTCCAGCACGTCCAGCGCGTTGAGCATAATTTGCTGCACTAGGTGGAATATCCCTAAGGAAGACTGTCTCAAGTTCGCCAACGTCAACGCCCATCTCAAAAGTTGTTGAACACGACAAAGCATTTATGTCATTCCTTTCGAATTTAGATTGATAATCAGCCGCATCAAGCTTACTTAGCTGTGCAGTATGTTCTTTTATAATGAGCTTTCTTAAATATTTATTTCCTTCCTCATTTTTATAGAAATCGATATAGTGGTTCTTACCAAATAAGGTTCTTGTGTCTGCTATAGGCTCTAAACTGCCATCGCATCCTGCGACTGGGCAATTATTACGTATATTAATGTTCGTAATTTTCCCACATTTTTTACATCTATACCATTTAACATCGTCGCATTCAGGAATTCTGATAGTAAAGACTTTCGCAGGCATTGCATAGTATTTGTTGTTTTTCTCAATTGGCTCTGCCCTATAAAAATTGGATGGAGAAGTTAAATATGCAAAATATTCCTTTAAAAAGGTATCGGCTTTTTCAGGTGTACCATTTTTGCCTAAAGCCTTAAGGGCAAGCTCTTGCCTATAAGTTTTATAATACTTAGTAGGATCATTTTGATGTTTCATTGGAAGCCAGTTGGCATAATAAGGCATTGCAAATGAAGTTTTTTGTTCGGCTATGCCTTTTTTGTAGGAGGACCAAAAAATATTTCTTTTTTCCTCATCGGTAAATTCGAAATCGTCTTCCGGTATTATGATTGCTCCAAAATAAGCAAACGTCATCGCCAATTCATCAAGCAAGCACTTCACTTCTTCTGACGAAATATCATTAAAATATTTATCTTTATAGTGTTTTACAATCAAACTGTCATTTCCTAAATATTTAAAAGACAAGAGTCCCAAACTCTGAAGACTGTTGTTCTTTTTACACGAAATAAGTTCTTTAACAATGCTGGCCCACGCCGATTTTAAAGAAGTCTTTGCAAGTTCCCGAGGATTAGCCTCCTTGAGAAGGTCTTCGTTAAATGTTTGATTTTCTCTAAATAGTTTGGCCAATTTTGAAGCAAAACCTTCTAATGTATAATCACTCGGATCTGAATTGAGTATCTTTTTCTTATTCATCTCCAAGATAGTAATAAGCCCTCTTTTTGAAAGCATATATTCATACGTTTTATCTAGATAGGAAGCAAAGAACGCTGCCTCACTTCTTGAGTCAGAGAAAGAAAGAAACTGTTTACCGGCTTCAAAAAGTTGTTCGTTTCCAGCTTCGTCTTTCTTTTTAATAGCTTTTAGTGGCAAAGCTTCAAAGAGAGAAGTTGCAAGAACCGATGTAGTAGCTTCAGTTCCGATGTAAAATCTATTGTAAGAACCGTGAAAGCATTTTAAACACTTGTCTTTAGAACCTTTGTATTTATCTGAAAACTTTCTCAGTTTTAAATAGTCGGATTCAGAATGAGAGCAAGCAGGTTTCCCATCGACTTCTTCCGAGATTTCTCCACAATGAGGACAAAACCAATAATCAACATAGTTCTCACCCTCGGAAGAACCCTTTGGTTCATTGTTGCTTTCTTCATAGTTATCTTCACGGTCAATGTCATCTTCATCGGCTTCTTGATAATCTACTTCTCCTGCATTCAAATTAGATTCATCATCAGCAATTATATGAAAGAATTCAGGCTCCTTAGACGTATCATGAAATTCGCTGTCCTTACTTAAAAGAAATTCTCTTCCACACCTATTTTCAATATGACCGACGATAGCAACATCACCACAATTCTTACATATTGCAATCTCGAAAACTCTGTCATTCTCATCATATGGTCTATTTACCAGCTCACGTCTTTCAAGAAATAATTCTTTCTCTCCGGTAAAACAATGATAAAGCCCTTCCAATGCTCTAACGAAGAAGTGAAACCTCATATCAAGCAAGGCGGATTCGTTTTTATGACCAAGAGTACACACGTGCAAGAAATTGAGCGTATCATTTTCGTTCAATCCTAGCCAGTTGCTTATTTCATCAATCGTAACTGGGGTACAGTAGTTATCTCTTAAAATTTTATACAACGATGAGCTTGCGCATAAATTATAAATATTGGTTTGTTCATCTGCGTTGTCATCATAAGCAATCCCATAATTACGGAAAATCGCTTTAATTTCATCATTATTATTTGCTGCGATATCATTAAAAACGCCAACAGGATAATCAACAAATTCATCGATATCAAACGATGTATCCCTTTCTCCAAAAACAATATTCTCAATCCCAAATTTTTCACCAGTCAAATTTTCTGCGAAACTATTAATCTCCTCTTCTGATTCTCCTCGTTTGCCCAAAGTGGCGCTCGTTAAAACATATTGAGGGTTATTTCCGTTACTACAAATTCTTGCAACAAGTCTTCTAATAAGAAGCGAAGTTTCCATACCGGTAGCGCCAGAATAGGTGTGTGCCTCATCAAGAACTATAAATTTTACATTCGAATTAGCAAAGACAGCCCCTCTATTAGGAGTTAAAAGCATATATTCTAGCATTGCATAGTTTGTACAAAGAATATGTGGCGGATTCAAAGCCATTTGTTCCCTGGTCAGTAATTCATTATCAAGACCGTTTTTCAACTCCTGATATTTTTCAGTCGAATGTAGTTCTTTGTACCAGTCAGATTGATCTCCATCATAAGGAGTATCTCCGTTATACACGCCGAATTTAATTTGCGGATACTTCATTAAAATGTTCCTTAGCCTTTTCATTTGATCATTAGCCAAGGCGTTCATGGGATATATCAAAATGGCTCGAACACCAGGTGTTTTTAGCCCTTCTCCTTCTTTTAGAAGTTCATCAATCATAGGAATCATAAAACATTCCGTCTTGCCAGAACCTGTTCCAGTCGTAATTACCGCATTCTTTTTTGAATTTAAAATTCTAATCGCCTTTTCTTGATGCAAATATAAAGGTCTATCAAGTGGAAGTTCTTTTTTATAATTTGACGGTTTCAGTGCTTCAAGATTTCTAAATTCAGGACTTAAGACGCCTTCATCTATAAGTTCATTAATGCTTTTGCCTTTTAAAAAGGAACAATTAATGTCTACGTATGGTCCTTTAGATATTACTCTTTCAAGATTTTCTCTAAATTTTGCATATAAAGAATCAGGGCCAGCGTTTTCATCATTAAAATGAAGCGTAGTAGTTATATAGTCGATAAAATCTTCTCTTATTCTCTTTGTACCTTTTGCCGGGTTAAACATAGCTTTGTCCTCTTTTCAATCAATATAAATCGAACTCATGAATAGAACTTTACCATCCACTAATTCATCGCTTGTAATTCCATTCTTTTGAACATTAAAATGGGCTTCCTTTTTAATAGACGGGTTATTCCCATATACAAAATATATCTTTCTTATCGTTTTTGAGTTAGACGCAAAGAAAATAACATTAGCATGTTTAGTTGCAGGGCTTTTTAACAACCCTTGATAAACACGATTTTCACCATCGTCATAAAGAAACTTATGATCAAAAATTAATGTATCTTTAAACTTCTTAGTTACCGTCTTAGAAATCCTACACTTTTGGAGCAAAATCTCTTCTTTAGAATTAAAGCTGGCTTTTACATCGTCGCCGAACGTGAAGCAGTCATCTCGCAAATTGATCTTAATTTCTTTTCCTTTTATCCCAGAATAATTCGTGTAGTAATAAATCTCTATTGTATATGTACCATCTTCAAAATTAGAAAGTTCAGCTGTTCCGACATCATCAGGAGATAGTTCATCCAAAACAATTGGTTCTTCGAGTTCATCGACTCCGATTAGCATTTTTATAAAGTAATCTTTTTTATCATGTATAAACGCCTTAGAAAAGTCATATGTTAAAACACCGTCGTCATAACCAAGTTCCAAACTGTCTTCCTTAAAATAAGGGTTTTCCACAACTTTAAACAAAGGCAAAATTCCATACGAATTTGTTTTGGCAAAGAATTGTCCTTTTTTTCGATTTGTAGACAAGAATTGTGAAATCAAAAATGTATTTTTCAAAGAACTTGACTTATCAACGAGCAAATAGTTGTCACCATCATCTAATTTAAAAACAATATCCTCTACTTTAATATTTGTATCGATGTTTAAAACGCTGGAAGAAGGGATGTCGTCAATGAAAATAGGAGTTTCTGATGGCTTATATTTATAGTCTGCTTCCGCCCTGAATTTCCACCTAAAATATGGTGTAACAACTTTAAACAATCCGGCATCCGTTTCAATCAAAACCGAAGTATCTAGGTAACCAACAGGAACTGAATATTTTTTCCCGCAAATGTACGCAATTAATTCAACATTGCTTTTAATATAAGCAAGTTCCTTGCATTTTACCTTCGCACCTTCGTCATAAAAATATTCAAATTTTGGCGAATTAAGCATTGATTTTGCGCCAACGGCAGTTAGCTTAATAATCTCTAATGAATGCCACCCTGGTAAGATAAGACCATTATCCTCTTTTGAATAAAAGTACCTTCTATCGACCAATTGAAGTTCGCTAAGAAAACGTTCTTCTCTACTAATGGAACCATCTTCAATATCGTTTGTGGAATGAGACAATCGAATGGAGGAAGGTGACGTTGAATTATCGTTTTCAATGTATATATCCGAAAGGCTAGTATATACAGGGATTTCTCTATCAACGTTATCTTGATCAGGAATAAACCAAATTTGATTTGATTCGTGGATGTCTTCATCCTTAAAAAGAACGTTTGCAGGCCTGCCGCTTGAACCAAACAGTAATTTTGCTCCTTTATAATCAATAAAATCCAATTCTTTGGAAGTGAAATAAAATATGCCGTTCGATACTTTTCTAGGCTTTTCATCAAACAATTTTAGATTATCGGCTGGATTAAATTGTTTTGGAGCAACTAAACAAAACGTTCCAGGTCGGGAAGTGTTTCTGACTTCATGCTGATCTTTGAAAACAATGTAATCTCTGAAAAGCGACGTTCCGCTAGAATATTCGTCGAAACTATGATTGTTTCTTACTTTGAGAATTATTTCAAAACAAAAAGATTCGTCACTTTCAATCAACTTTTCAGTTATATCAATCGAAAACGAACGCAATGTTTGACATGTATCATTTTTCTTAATGTATTGAAAAGGACTTGAATAAACTTTTTCCTTTGTTCCTTTTTTATCTGAACATCTATAAATCTCAACTACGGCATAATCAAGATCTAAATCAGAATTTAAAATCATAACCTTTGGGAAACAAAGAAGTACTCTTGGGTTCTCATGTTGTTCTAAATCTAAATACAAAGTTGGTTTTGCATCGGAAAACGAATGGACATATCCGACCGTATGCTGCTTTTCTCCTGCCGATGGCTTTTTAACGATCACTCGCTTGGCTTTATTGACTGCATCCGTGACTATGGTTCCAAGATAATTTTCGGTTATTTCTTCGCTATAATGGTCAACTCTATGAATGTAATCAAATATTTTGTTTAACAGTTCTGCCGTTTTTACTTTATTTTGTTCGCACCCATAACGCAAACCAGCTTTTATGCCGTATGACGAGCCAGAAAATTGAATCAAATCATCTTCTTCAGCCGTTCTAGAAAACTTAAAATTAAGAGCATCAACGACTTTCAAACACAATTCGAGATCCTGGTGAGTGTACGATGAATCCAAAATATCTTCGTCCAAATACAGGTTCCAAGCCAATTTGACAAAACTTTCAATTGAGTCTTTTGGAGCTAATGCTTCATATAAAAACGTTTGTTCAAATGCGCGTTTTCCAGATTTTGTTTTAAACAAAACCCTGCCGTAATCAGCAAATAACTTATCAATTTTATTATATAAAGTTGCAATTTTTGATTGAGAGTCAAACAAAGAAAGACCATCAAAAAAGAACGACAACAATTCCGAAAATTCATTCCACGGTTTGTCATAATCTCTCAATTTATTAATCATGACAATCAAAAATGACTTCGCATCAGATTCGACTAACTTTGAAACCAGCTCTTCATTATTAACATATGCATCGCTAAAATTCTTTAACAAGGCTTCTACATCTTCGTTTCCAAACTCGTAATCGCCAATAAGTCCACTGCTTTCATTAGATAAAGCCTCTTCAACAGACAGCATAAGTCTGTTTTTAACTTCTTGCTTTTGAGCTTCTTCTACTTTTCTTTGGCGTTCAATCTCTAAAGCCTTTCTTTCAGCTTCGGCTTTTTCTTGTTCAATCCTATCAAGAAAAGCATTCAATTCGTTTTGATCATTTTCCTCTATAAACGAAAGAGCCTTATTTTTGAAGGCAATCATATAATTAAAAGATTTTTCTTCGTTAGCAAATTTAATGGTAAAAACACCATCGTCAACATTGGCAATTGTTCCATCGCCATATTTTTCACTATGTATCTTCTTATGTAAAAATTCCATACGTCAACATAGATGCCATTCCATTAAATAGAGGCATCTCCTACCCAAGTCTCCTAATCAAATCGGTGTTACAAACTTAAAACGTGGCTTAAGTATAACACATATATGAATCTTTTAGGTTTTCAATATGACAAAACAATCAAATATGATTTTTTATCTGTGCTTATATTCCTATCTATTTATTCCCATGCACCCCAATAAGGATAGCGGTCATATTACCCTTGAATAATACCATGCCATAAAAATCCTTGGTAGTATCGTTGGCTTTATCATATAAACCGAATTTATTAGATAAATAGGGATAAATATCAATTTATAAACTTGTTATATAAGGAAAACTGCAAGAGAAAATCCATCTAAATTAAAATAAACTGCAGTTTCACTTATGGACATATTGCATATGAAGGAATTTATCACTATCTTTATCAATCTTATTAGCAAATTCTTCGTTAACTAGATTTCTAATCTTTTTAGCATGGTCCATATAATATCTATATAGATAATCATTAATGAATTGAGGGGCAACAACTACAACCATATTAGAAATATCAGCACCCCCAGTGTTATAGGCTTTACTTGTAAGTCAAGACATGAATGCCATTTGATCTATAAATATATTAGCAACGTAATACCTTTTGCTTTCTCCCTCTTTTAATGGATTTGGGATTATATAGTCTTTTTCGTTTATTTTTGGATCAATACCCTTGCTATCAATTACTTTAAAGGAAGTGCAAGGAACACATTCAAGCTTGATAGAGAACATTTCTTCAAATGATGATTTAACTAGATGAGAAATGCACCATTAAAGTAAAAACCTACTTTGCAAGCAATTCCACTTACAGGCATCATAGTTTCCCTAAGAAGAGAAGAAGGAGAGTTATAACGTCTTCTAGCCATCTTAGTTTTTTTGATAAATAGTTGATCTAAATCCCTATTAGGATCTAAATCATCTAATAGAACATCTTTATCAGGGTCACTTGGAATATCGAGGTTTTCGATAGTGTCAAATATATAGTTCCGAAAGAAAACGATACTACCAGTAGAAATAGGAATTAGAATCGCATAAGGAGTGTTTCTAAATTCTTTGATGCTATATACCCTATACCAGAAATAATATGTAATAGGCTTTGGTCCATCATAGATAATTATCCTAATCTTTATCATCTTGCCTTCGGTATATGCCTTATTGACAAACCTAATCTTCCTATTAATAGCAGGACTATATTTTCTTACCCCTTTATTTAATTTATCTAATTCATCAATAAAATAAGCGCGATTATGGACATTTGATAAAGAATCCAATAATCTCTCGATTAATAAAGAAGTATCTTCATCTTGGGTATATCTATCATTTTTAACTGCTGCTAGGATTTTTATGACTTGGTCTTCAGATAGATAATTCTTTGATTCGATATAATATTTACCTAAATCATTTTGTTAGAGGATAAATGGGGCTTCTTCTGGGAATCGACTTGTTACTTCCATTAGAAACTTAAGGCAGCCCCCTATTCTTTGCCTCCTAACATCATTCCCGCTTTGGCTTTAGAATCATATTTAAGTTCAAAATCATTAGCATGCCTGCATATATTTATTTGGGTTGCTGGATGATTTTCATCTGTAAACCTTAGTAAATAATCTAAAGTTAGTAATAATTCTATTTGATGTATCCTAGTATCTGAAAAGGCCATATATTTATTCCCGATTAATATATTAAAAGCATAGGGCTACTATAAAATAAAAACACTAGGTATGTGTAGGCATAAGGAAAACGGAATCTTAATTAAGTGCTTTATCTTATAGATTAATAAATCCAAATTGAAAGCATAAACGGATGCAAAACAAACCGTTGAAAAGGAGAAAACAAACAAATATGAAACTTATCAAAACACGAAATCATTCATTGTTGATTTACATATTTTTCTTCAACCTATCTATAAATTCAATTTCGTTTTCTTTTTGATGCTCGGCATCTTCCCCTGCCAACATATATGAAATACCGAAATTAGTTTTTTCATTAGAGTCAAATATTGTAGAGGTGAGCAAATCAGCGTCGCTTGGTTTTTTTCTAGCGGGATATGCTAACGAAAAATACCTAACATTTAGACCAATTGATTTGTAATAAGAATAATAGGTATGAATTTGTTGAAGATCGTTTCTATCAACATCCGAATTTAAAAAATCCATTTTCTTAAATTTAGCATCTATAATAACTACATCATTACTACCTTTCTTTTTCATTACAATATCAGGTATAAAAGTTCTTCTAAAAAACGACCTTTTGTAGATTGGAAGTTCTTCTTGATACAAAACATCCCAATCAGGAAAATGAATTTTAATGAGATTATACAAATAAAGCTCCCATAAGTCCGCAACATCAATTAGCCAACCATGTGCTTGTTTTTCTTTAATCTTATCCGATGGTTGATATCCTTTGTGTAATATAAGCATTTCGGCATAAGTTAATGTTTTTTTATACGAAGAATACAAAACGGAATTCAAGAGGTGTGATGATTTTGCTTTTTTTATGGTATTTTCGTTGAATCCATCGTTTTTCAAGTCGCTCTTCGCTGTCAATATCTTTCTTTTTAAATCCGAAAAATAACTACTAACAAAATTTTTATCGCAAAATGAAAAAGCCATGTAAAGTGTAGATAAAATGTCATTATCATACTTCTTCGCTTTGTAAAAATAAGGAACGCCTTCATAGTTCTTTGTGAAGTGTGAAATATATTGTTTTAAATCAACGTTTCCTTTTAAATTAAAATCCCGATTAGCTATTTTTTGGTAATTCATAGGAAAACCATTAACCAACGACCTTCTCAATGAAGAAAGAAACAAATATTGAATTATTTTCGACAAAAAGTCCTCGTTTTTATTATCGGAAAAGTTCGCCAAATTATCGAAATAAACATTATTTGAAAAATCTAACAATCGTTTTAGAAAAAAATCGCCATAACTAATATTAATTTTTAAATTTACTTTATTTATAGTTAAACTACCAACATATTTGCCTGTTGAAACCCGATAAGAATCATTCGTTTTCGTTATTTGGTAGATTAATTCAGAATCGTCGGAATCAAATTTGTTTTTATCTAGTGAAGGATCAAACACTACAACATCATATCTTGACGTGTCTAAAATATCAGATTTGTACAAGCAAGAATTATCGCCTAGTTTTTTTAAGCACTTCCGTTTGTATTCATCTATGTTTTTATTAAAATTTCCTAAATCGAAAGGCGCATTAATGTCTATGTCTAGAGTATTCATCTGTTTACTTGGTAAAAATGTCTCTAGCCTTTGCTAAATTTGGTTCAATTTCGTTTTCCGGCAAAGATGATCTAAGGTATTCGCGTAGAGTAGATTCCAAATGTTCCCGCCACAAAGATAAGTATCCCTCTTTTTTTACCGCGCTTTTTGAAATGTATTCATCGTCTAAATCCATGAATATTGCGTGGCCAATTTCAAATGATTGCCCCAAGCCTAGCGAATCAGTTGTGTACTCTTTACCATTGCCATACTTGTTTCCAGTGATAAAGTAATTCAATTTTTTACAATGTCCAATATATTCTTTTCTATGTTCTTCATTCACCCCTTTGAACAAAAGACATTTTTCTAAAGCTAATTCATCGAAGTCTTTTCTGACCCAGACAAAACGTCTTCTTAATGCTAAATCAAAAGTATCTATACTCTTGTCGGCATCATTCATCATCCCGATGAAATGTATATTATCCGGAACTCCAAAAACAACATCGCCATTTTCGTCAAAGTCAAAAATTAATTTTTCCACATCTTCAATTTCTTCTTTATTGTTTTTAGCCATTGCATCATTAAGCATTTTTTGAATTACTTTTGAAAGAGGTGTATAAATGACATTCTTTTTGTCTTCATCAGGGGAATCGTTCCATCTATAGGAATTTTCAAGCAAAGATAAGGTTTCACCAAAAACAGAAGAAAGATTAGCTCTATTAATTTCATCAGCAACAAAATAGTACTGTCTATCCGGGTCATTTTTTGCACGAATGCAAAAATCCTTAAAGCAACCGTTAACAACACTTAATTTTAAATTGCCGTTTCCATCAATACCAACCGGTTTAATTCCCTCAATAAAATCTTCATAAGTAAAACCAGGGTGAAACTGAACCCATTGGACTACAACGCTTTCCGCTACAGATAGAACTTTTTTTGCAGCATAGGTCTTCCCTGTTCCAGGCGCTCCATAAAAAATAATATTCTTCTTTTCGTTTGAAAGAATGAGATCTTTTTCTTTTGATTCAGTAAGTTCCCATAAACAGCGTTGAATTTTAACCAAATCTTGAATTTCGGGTTTGTCGATCTCCAATATATCAAGGATTTTTTCTGTTAAAAATTTATTCTTTTCTAAATTGTCTTTCTTTTCTTTTATTGGCTCTAAAACATTATTGCCTCTACGATCAATGAGCTCTATTTTTCCAACATTAGAAAAGTCATAGATAAATATTAACTTCTTATAATAATCATATGAGTCGTCAAGAAATGAATTTAATTCAACTATTTTTTCAACAAAATTGCGTGCCCCGTAGTGTCTTGTAAGATTATCATGGTCATTATTGTTATTTAAAAAAATAATTAAATCGTCAAATTTGGTACACGAAACAATTCGATATAAGTAATTGTTAATTTCTTTCTCGAATTCTTTCCTTTGAACTTCGGTTTTTAGAACTTCATCTACAATCTTCCCATTCTCATCCTTTTTTCTAGAATGCCATGTAGCTTCTTTATCAATTCCCTCTATCCACAAAACCATCCTTCCTGAAATCATGGGACCATATCCACCAAGAGTCGGGGTTTTTCTTTCAATAAAGTTTTGAAGCGATCTATGTTCGCAACCAACAAAATTATCTTTTGATGAGTTGTACTCAAACCCATTTAATTCTCTTTTTAATATTTTGTCTCTATAATACTTCCAGGCTTCTATTTCGTCTTCAATGCCACCAATATCTAGTAATTCGCCGCCGAAATGATTTTTGTAATAAGTTTTAAAATCAGCAATTCTAAGTTTCATAATAACCCTCTATCAAATTTAATTTCTAAAAATAGTTTAGGCCTCTAACACAATTATAAAGGTGAACATATATTTTTCTAGTAGCATGGCGAATGGTCCCCCCTATTCCCCTTTTTTGCAAGAACTTGCACTCCTCTATCAGAAATCACATAGCCCACTTCCCATCCTATATTTTTAAATTTCTTAAGAGCTATATTAACTACCTAATAAATCAATAAACTCACTTTCAGTTATTTGGCCACCCCATCTTTCAAGGCTTTAGCAATCATTTCCTCATTTGATTCTTTTCCTATTAATAAATAATCAGTATTCTCATCAATACTTTCAAATCCATTCGCCCCAAGTAAAGTAATAAATTCTTTTCGTTTTTCCAATCCTTTTTAATCTATAACAATAAAGAAATGTTGTTACTAGAAACCTTATTATGTCGTTATATAGATACTTTGTCTTCATGAAAAGACATTGGAATTTATTCATTTCTCCTTTGCTTCTTCTACCATATTTATAAGGTCTTTAACCCTTTTATTGCCTTTAGTTTTCCTTGCTTCTTCTAAATTCAATAATTGAGGCGTTTCCCTACTTTTATCTAAATTAATCTTAAGCAATAGGAGACGAAGATAAACAAAGTCGTAATTAACTATTATATTGTCGAAATGCTCTAGAACATCATTTACATATAATGGTTTTATCTTTCTAGAACTACAAATGCACGAAAGGATAGTTATTCCCCCACCATCTCTAAAGATTTTCTTATTTGGTTCGACAAGAATAAATTTAGGGATATAGCTATGCTTATTAGAACTAACTAAATCATCTTTATCTATATAACCGATAGAAATTAATCTTTTGGCTAAGCATGCAATTTCGTCGGCATTTTTAGGTACAACTGGGATATATTCATTATTTAATAAATGAGAGTCATGTATCTTTAATGAATAAAGAAGCCTATTGAGGACCGATATATAATCCCATCCATCTTTATTTTTCTTGCCTACTAAATAGTCAGGTATATCTTCTATATAACCTAATTCATGAATGGATTTATAGACATCATGGTTATAAGAAATTATTCCCTCTAGTTTTAATTTGTAATTAAAGATATTGAAGATAATATCAAGGTTCTTGTTGATGGTTTTTAATCGAACATAACTACTTTCATCAAAATGAAAATATGAATACATTCTTTTTAAACATGATCTCATTTTCTTTATGGAAGTCGTATTTTTATCATCCGGTTTAATTATTTCATTTAAAACCATATCACTATCTATCAAATAGGTATCTATATTAATAACATCATCGATTTCATCTCTTAACTTAGCTATTTTATCTAATTCTTTATATACAGTTTCTAGATTATCGTCATTTTTAGAAATGCTTCTTTCAATCGAATTAGATAGATTTTTTTCTATTTGATATTTAATAAATGAATAATAAAGGTCTATGTAGTTAATGATGTTATTTGCCAATAGGCACTCATTTTTTAAAGAATCAAAGTCTAATGACTTAACATATTCATAATAGTCATTAATATTCTTATCTAAGACAAAACGATGTTCTTTTCTTTCAGTTGCCTTATCTACATATTCTTTTAATTCTTTAACGTTTTTGAATACACGGGTCCCCTGTTTTTTTAAATTATTCAATTCATAAAAGCATTGAATAGATCCTAAAGCCCCTCCTAAAGAATTATCATCAATACAAATCCGATGCAGATCACCTTCTTGGTTTATAAACATATCTTCATAAAGGATTTCTAGATTATGCTCTTTAGCTAGATTAATAACTTCCCGCTTCTCTTCTTCTTTTATAAGCAAGATGACATATAGTTTGTTATTGAATAATTTCATCTTTTATTCCTCCTTGAATTTCCATTAAAGAGGAAAAAGCTCCCATCGTAACGACAGGAGTTCTATTTGCATCATTCCCATCGTTCAAGCTTTGACACCCAACATAACTTGGGTTGTCGGTGGATCAACGGGCTTGTCCCTAACCACTCTCTTTATGGATATAGTCATTTTAAGATTTGTTTTTATATTTTTTGATTAAATTACATTATGTACTTATATGTGTATATTTTTTAATAAAACGTTATTTGCAAACGGGTGATGATTTTTAGGCACATGGTATAATGTTAACGCTCATAGAAAGGGAGCAACAAAAGACCTTTCTGAGGTTAACATTGTTTTGGTACGTGGTGGTCCCGGTGTTAGCCTCAGAAAGGCCGGATCACCACGATTATGCAAAAGGGTACGACTAGAAGACATACTGTTTGTGTCTATTTTTCTTGACCAGCGCACAACTCATGACCAATTATCTCGCCCAGGTTTATTTTTTGACCATTTGCATTAGTATTTACTAACGCGTTCAGCATTGTTTGTGATAAATTATTCATGCAGGACTCCTTTCTAATTTGGTCGTTAAAATTGTGAGTTCCTGCTTTTCTTTTGTCAATTCCGCCGCGCGACCCCTAGGGGTCATTGTGCAACCATCCCTTCATTTCATTCAGGAATGTTTACACAATTAAACGGATACTCTCGTTAAACCGAATTTATTAGATAAATAGGGATAAATATCAATTTATGAACTTGTTATATACGGAAAACTGCAAGAGAAAATCCACCTAAAATAAGATAAACTGCAAAGCAGTCTTGTTCTTAACCAACGATTAATAACAGTAGTTATCCCAAATGGCTCTCATTCAAAAGGAACTCAACAGCTCCAATTGTTTCAATTCCTTTTTCGTCTCTTCTAATTGTAATCGGATCTCTAACGACAATTATTTTTTTGTTAAAATCACTAATTTTGCTTATCGATTCATTTTCTCTGAAATAAACTTCTTGAGAATTAAGTGAAAAGGCAGACTGAATATAATACTTCTCGCTTCCTCTAGTTGCTATAAAATCAACTTCGCGTTGTTTCCTTACATAGTTGCCATTTTTATTTGGTTCGCTTGTTTCAATAATACCAATATCTACATTAAAACCACGATAAATAAGTTCATTATAAATTACATTTTCTAACGAAGATCCGTTATCAGAATGCAAAAAGTTAAGCAACGCATTTCTTAAACCAAGATCAGAAAAATAATATTTATATTGAGCCCCTATTTTTGCCTTGCCCCTAATATCATACCTCTCGGCCTTTTTAATTAAGAAACAATCTATGAATGAATCAATATAGTCTTGAACTGTTCGATTGTCTATTTTCTGTTTTTTAATGCTTTCGAAATAGTGCGCTATATTAGAAGAATTGATCAATTGACCGATACAACTAGACAAAAGATTAAGAACTTCCCTCACTGCTTCCTCGTTTCTAAAGCCCTTTCTTTCTATAATGTCTTTTATATATGTTTTCTTTATCAAACCTAGCAAATATTCTTCCTTACTGGCATCATTTTTTTCATACAACGAAAGTGGCATTCCACCGTGAAACATATATTCATTTAGTGCTGCTTCCGGCTCTAATTTAGTAGCATCTAAAAATTCTTTAAAAGATAGTGGTTCGACTTTAATTTCAGTCTCTTTATTTCTTAGCTCTGTAGCGATGTCGCTTGATAGCATTTTGGAATTACTGCCAGAAACATATACATCCAAGTTCTTCTTTTTAGATAGTCCAAGTATTACATTAACAAAAGAAATGGCATCTTCGTCATCATCTTTTGTCTTTATATGATCCCCGTTAGTTAAATTTGGATTTTTAATTTTATATACGTGTTGTATCTCGTCAATCATGACATAAACAACACCTTCTCTACCCTTCGAGATGTCCAAAACATATTCATATAAATATAATGGGTCCCAATATTTGTAATTCAATGCATCTTCTAAATCAATATAGACAATATTTTTTGGATTAACGCCACTATTTTCCAAATACTCTCTATAAATCGTATCTAACAAATATGATTTACCACATCTTCTTATACCGGTTATTACTTTTGGAAAACCATTTTCTTTAGCTTCAATCAGTTGGTTAAGGTATTTATCTCTATTGAATTTCATTGTCTATTCTCCTTTTTTGCAAGAACTTGCACTTTTTTTCATTAGATTATACAACAAGCAAAAGAAAATACGCAAATTTAAAACAAGCAAGGGAGTGGCTAATGTACTAAAACGTGTTTAAACCAATGACTCTTTATAAATATCCTTAACTCTATTTGTTATATCCTTACATTCCAGTTCGTTATAAACGTCTTCAATAGAATATGTTTCATATTCGACATAGTCATTATATTCGTTATGATAACCGCAATCAAAGTCTATTGCATATAGCTTTTGAGCAATTTTATATGCTTCTTCCTTCTTGCCTTGATCATATAAGGCGACCAAAAGCAAAACAATATTGGTAAAGAAAGAAACATCGTTACCATCTAATGATCTTTCATAATCATAGTCATTATAATCGCACTCACTTACCCAGCCTGACATTTCAATAGTTTCAATTTGGAATAGCTTTTCTAGTAACTCTTCCTTATTAGCCAAATAATAAGGTTCAATACCAGCGTTATTTATCTTTATAATCTTTTCCAAGGTATAAGAAGGCAATCGCTTTATTAATGGAGTTATAGCATTCATCATCCCTTCTTTATTCATATTGTCTAAATATTTTAAGTATTCATTTGATAAATATTCTTGTTTATCCATATTGGTAGCCCTTACTAAAGAAACATAACCGTATAAATAGGAAATGTAATTAAATTTCTCTCTCTTTTGATGATATTCTTGTTACCAAATATATATCCTTTCGGAAGTTTATATTTACCATTTGGATCTACTAATTTTGGTATAGCACGGAACTCATTTTGGGTCTTTCCAGACTTAATTTCTATAGGAATAATTGTCAAATTGTCGTAATCATTAATTAAGCAATCAGTCTCCCCGGTCTTCTTGCTATCAAAATAAAATGATTGATGACCGTGTGCTAATAGCTCGCTCATTACAACAGTCTCATAAACAGACCCCAAATTAATAGCTTTATCTTGATTGAGAACAGCATCTATATTGTTTTTATATAAAATATTGGTCAATATGCCAACATCATTATAATAGAGTTTTATTAGATTCTTGCCACTTGATTCAATAAGAGGGAATCTAGGATCACTAACAGCCTTCACCCCTATTGCAACCCCAGAAGAAATTAAGTAGTCGAATTCATCTTGATACTTTTCCAAAGTTTCTTTTTTATTATCGATTTTACTAATCTGAACTCTTTTAACCTTATTTTCCATATAAGACGGCATCATTTCGTATATCCTGGTTATTTTTAATTTATGGTCTAAATCATATTTAGAACAATCGTCTTCATAATAGTTATAAGTCGCCTCTTGAACCTTTCTCATTTCCATTACGTTCTTATTAACAACCAACTCTTTAACAGCATCTGGCAATCCGCCGCTTAACAAATATTCCTTGAATCTGGTTAGAAAAATGTCGTGCACGGAATCATCAATTGGCTCCAATTTATCAAAACAAGATTTGACATATTCAATAACATCACTGCCGACATTATTGGCCCATAAGAATTCCTCAAAATCCATTGGATACATTTTTTCTTCCTTTATTGACCCCATCGGAATAAATGTATGTTTTAAAGTAACTCCTAAAAGAGAACCACTTACAATATATGTAAACCTGCCTTCCTTATTTAAGGATTTTAGCATAGTAAGCAAGTGAGGATACACCTGGATTTCGTCTAAAAATATAATAGTGTTATCTTTGTTCCCTAAAAGGTTGCCGTACAAAGAAGATAATCTAAGATAAAATTGGTTTGTTGTCTTTACCTTATCATCTGCAAAGTATTTTTCCCCGTCAAAATCCTCCCTCAGGTTAATCTCCACGTAATTCTTAAAATGAAGCTTCGATAATTTACTGATGATGTAAGACTTGCCAATCTGTCTAGCTCCGTCAATCACAAGAATGGTTTCTCTTTTACTTTTAAAATAGTTATTAATTACCGTTTCTATCTTTCTTCTAAACATTAGAAAATCCTCTTTTCAACTTTTCCAATATAATTTTAGTATTAAAAAACAACTTTTCCAATAGTTTTAAATTGTAAAATTACAACTTTTCCAGAACTTTTTTAAATCAAAAAACATACTTTTCCAAAAAAATGCTTTTAAATGCTCAATATTTTCTTCATTGCTTGGTTAAAATTTAGTCTTTTCCATTAATCCATATAACAAAACTGCAAAATTTGCATTTTTGTTATAAATCCAATCGCTTGCATATTCCCCTTGATAATCGCCTGCTCTTTTATCAAAATCTATTGAAGGAGAAATAATCCATGTATAAAGAAGTAATCTCAGTATCCATAGATAAAGAAACAAAAATAAACTCTACTAAATTATTCAATGAACTTGGATTGGATTTATCCACTGCTATTAATATATTCCTTAAGCAATGCATATTAAGAGGAGAACTTCCTTTTGATATAGATTATTCAAATGAATTATTAGATGCAGCAAAAGAGGCTATAGAAATATCTAAAGATCCTAATATTGCGGGATATAAAGATATGGACGAATTAAAGAAAGCCCTTGAAAACTAAAAACAGGATGAGTTATTCGCCCACCCTGTTAATAGGATTTATATTAAGTTAATTAGAAACTCCAGGCACATATAGCACGATAGTTAATTCAACAATGTTGGACTTAACCTTGCCGTCTTTTGTCTGAGCTTGTAATTTAACTACACCAGGATTATTCATGGCAGTAATCTTGAAATCACGTCCTTCCCCAAAAGAATATGTTTCAATCTTAACTAAATCAGCACCTTCGATTGCCACTAGTTCAACATACTTCTTAGAAGCACCGACTGGATTAACTTCAATAGAAGCAAATGTTTTAGACGAACTTAATGTAGGATCTTGGTTATCAACCTGGCTATTTTCTAATTGAAGAGTAATTGTTTCGGGATTAATTATCTTCTCTTTAGCTTCCGTTACCATTAATACATAGCTTGGGAAGCCGCTTGGCTGAGTAGTCTTATAATAAACAACTGCTTTAACTATAGAAGTAGTAAGTACTTGTAGGTGTTTGTCATTTCCCCAAGAGAAGAAATAATATCCAGTACCAGCAGCATCGCTAGGATCAGCAAGGAAATACCCTGATCCATTTAGCATCCCGCTAGTCTTATTGAATTTATCGACGGACAATTCTACTTCAACAGCCTTCCCATATTTTAATTCTTCTTCAGTGAAGTTCTTGAAATCGGCTTGAGTTACTTTGCTATATGTAGTCGTGACATCAATGCCAGCTGTAACTTCGAATGTTACTTGATTAATCGTAGGGATCAATCTTTTCTGGTAATCATAACGAACGCCTTTTACCTTGACCGTATCATTAAGTTTTACCTCATGTGGATAGAAGTCATTTTCAACAATGCAATAAAGGTATCCGGTGTCATCTTGGATAAGGAAGCCATTCTTATAGAAGCCAATAATCTTACCAACCGCATCAACTTCAGCCCCAACAGCCATATCTCTAATTGAGCTTATGGAAGAATAAGAGCCTTCGGTAACAATTATTTCGATAGGCATACTGGTTTTATCATTAAGTTTAGCAACTACATTGACTTGCCCAGCCTTCTTGCCAGTTAAGGTATTGCCTTCTAAAGTCGCATTTTCTTTGCCACTTATTATTTCAAATGTAGGTTCCCCTTCCATTCCAGATGGCAAAGTCGCAGTTAAGGTAATGGATTTACCAACTGCCACACTAGAATCGCTAGAAGTAACGATAATATTATTCTTGTCTTTTGATTCGTTATGGATTTTAGTACCTTCATCAGTCAAATCGATAGAGATGGTACCTTTGTAATTAGTGAAATTGCCTTCGATAGAAACATAATCGCCCGTTTCAATCTTTTCTTTTTTCCAATAAGATTTAACAGTCTCTAGCGAACCCCTCTTATTGAATTTGGCCTGGAATGGGACAGATCCATATTGAAAATCAAATATAGCGTCTTTCGCACCTGTTTGCTCAACGCTAGAAAAATCTCCGCTAATATATTTGCCAGTAACCTTGATTCTTGAACCGGCTAGAATTGGGGCAGCATTTAACCCTAATAAGTCACTTTCCTTATTTATTTCATAGCAAATAGGCTCGTTAACGGTCATATTAGACTTATATACCCTGCCTTCAGGAATAAAATCCCCTTGGTAATTACCAGCCAATTGAAGACCATAACTCCCATTATCGACAATCGCAGTTACTAATACGGCTTCATTATAGATAACCTTATTATCTTTAAATCCATCCCCGGTTTCATAAGTGCTATCGAGGGCATTCATGTTATAGACGTAGAACCCATTCTTGCCATCCATCAAATAGAAAGTATTTGAATAGCAAGCACTAATCTTTCCTCTTACAGTAACTAACTTGCCATTATATTCATTGATATTTTCCTTGATGTCTTTAATTCCAGTCACTGCCTTTGAAGTAAATGAAAACGGAACATCTTCATATCCTTCTTTAGAAATGATTCCAGATACTTCCCCGCCATCTAATAAGATGATGTTATTTCCTCTAACACAGGCAAAATCCCCACCTTTTATAATGTTGATATGGCAATCTTCAATAACATTCCCATCAATTCCCTTAACAACTACTCCAATGGTCTCCCCATGAAAGAATTTTCCTTCGAAAGCAACATTCATTTTTGCTAAAGGGATGTCCTCGATATCAAATTCAAGTTCCTTGCTAGCAAAGCCAACTTTACTAGCTTCAATCTTTACATGACCCACTTCAACTAAAGTAAGTTGGTTGCCATTTAGGCTAACTAAGGATTCGCCTTCGATAATTCTAACCGAGGCATTTTCGACGACTTCATTTAATTCGTCTTTAATGATGATGGTAACTACTTCCCCTTTAATCTTGCTTCCTTCAATAGTTAATAAGAAAGCCTTCTTTTCTGAATCGACTTTATCGCTTGATTCAGGTGTGCTCTCGATGCTAGATCCATTATTTGAATCTACACATCCAGAAAGAGTTGCTGCACCTACTAGACCTAAAGAATAGATTAGCGCACGTAACGACTTTTTATTCATGTGTTCCTCCTACTTGAACTTAGGCATTATACGGATAAAAGGTATATCTATGCTTAAGTAAGTTATAAAAATAACAAAGAGAATATTTTTGTCTAAATTAAGAATAGAAAAGTCCTAAAAAACTACATTAATCAGTGAACTTTTACTTATATATATGTTATTCATTAAGATTCTTCTTAATCTAATTTAATGCACCTTACTTGCAACTATATAAATCTAATCTATAAAATGTCTTGCCTTATTATCAAGATGAAAAAAATTAGATTAATAACATTAACAACAAGCATAGTAACCTTACTAGGAATATCTATTGGCCATATAAATTCCAATAGACTACTCCTAAAAGCAAATTCATCTTCTTTTCATTCTGATATAAATGAAATCGTTCAATTAGATAACTTTGATCCTAGAGCTGAGTTGACTCCTGTTCAAGATCAAGGAAACTCAAACCTATGTTGGGCATATTCAACAATTAACGCTAGCGAGGCTTCTATATTAAAAAATAGACTAGCTAATAAAGATACGTTAAAACTTAATCCACAAGCCCTTGCTTATAGAAGGTTTTATAGGAATACGGATCCATTAGGTAATAACCAATCCTATAGCAAGCCAATCGATTGGCTTAATGCCCAGGGTTCAATTAGCAATACCCCACCTATATTAAGTATGTGGCAAGGCCCAATAGGAGGAGATAAGCCTGCAGCAGACGTCTATGCTAATTCGCTTTATAGATTAGAAGAAGCAAGTCTAATTTCATCTGGATTAGATAATGAAAATAGGATTAATGAAATAAAACAGGCAATAGCTAAATATGGGGCTGTCACTGCTTCTACTAGCTATGATGGAAGAAATAGATATTACTATAACGACAAGGATATTAAAAATGGGGTAGCCCATGCGATTACTTTGATTGGATGGGATGATAACATCGATAAAGATTTATTCGCTCCAAAGAGTGCAACTAGAAACGGAGGATGGCTAGTAAAGAATAGCTATTTAGATAACCCCTATTTCTATTTGACTTATGATAGCAAGATTCTAGACACTACATCCTGGGTATTTAACTATGCCACTAAAGATAAATATGACTATAACTATTATTATGATAATAATGAGGATGATGCGGGATTATTTAGATTAAAGGGATTTGCGAATATCTATCAGGCTAAAAAGGGTAATGATGAATATAAAGAATATCTAAAAGCAGTTAATGTTTCCTTTATCGGAAATGATGTAGATGTAACTATTAAAGTCTATACCGATGTTCCTAGCATGGGTGCAGTTGCAGTCGAAAAAGGAACATTAGCAGCCACAAAGACCGAACATTATAAATATCAAGGATATAAGACAATTGAATTAGGTAATCCAATTTTATTAAACCCAGGTAGCTATTTTTCTATTGTAGTTGAAGTAACTAACCCGTCTAATGATGCCCGTATCAGTCTAACTACTGCTAGTCAAAAGAAAGCATCATTTAAGAAAGTTGGCTCCGATTATGAAGAACTATTTAACGGGAGTTATGTTGCTAGAATCAAGGCCTATACAAAATGCACCAAAGAAGAAATAAACGAACATATCCATGACTGGAACGAACCAATTTATCAGTGGAACGAAGACTATTCTTCCTTAAAGGCAACTAGGACATGCAAAGAAGATTCTAGCCACATAGAAAGTGAAACCGTCGATACCGTTATATCAATTACTACTCAGCCTACTTGCCTAACAAAAGGCAATAAGCATATCGAAAGCAAGCCTTTTACTAACCCTGCCTTTGAAGTCCAAACATTAGATATCGATTTAGGATATGGAACCCATTCATATTCCTCTTGGATTGATGAAATTGCTCCTAGTACTGAAAAAGAAGGCATTAAAGGCCATAAGGATTGTTTAATTTGCCATAAACATTTTGATAATGAAAATAACGAGATATTAGATTTATCTATTCCTAAACTAGAAAAGAAAGTAAATGTAATTATTTCAAATGGTTCTGGAAGTAAAGAAAATGTCACGGTTGGTTTATCCATTACAATTAAAGCAGACAAGCCTAAAGAAGGAATGAAATTTGTAGGATGGGCCGATAAAGATGGGAACATAATAAGCACGGATGAAACATATACATTCATTGTAACTGCAGATACTTATCTAGTTGCTATTTATGAAGAAATAGAAATCCAAGAATCAAGCAGTTCTAGCTCATCTAGCAAGCCCCCTATATCAACCTCATCGGAATCTAATACATTCGTTACATCAAATTCAAGTCAGCTCACTTCTTCTAGCAAGGAAAATAATTCATCTAATAATCAGGATAAAATAGATACTCCAAATAATAAAAAAGATGTAATCATCGTTACATCCATAATTACAGGAGCAGTTTCTATTTCTTTAATAATTACCTGTATATATTTATTCCTAAAGAAGAAAAAATAAGCGACCCATGTATTAATTTAGTTCTATAAATTTATCCCTAACATGGAATGTATTAGATAAAGTTGGGGATAAGGCTTCTAATATATAATTGGTTTCGATTCTTTTTGTTTCAATCCTAAAGGCATTGTATCTAATCTTTTTGTTAGTAGTAAGTTTAGATAAATCAATCTTCATTGTTACAAAGTAAGAATCATCTTTAATAGAAGAACTAGATGAGAAGAAATCATTATTAATGAATGTAGGGGTTCCATTAATTATCTTTGCAACAAAACTAGCCCCGTTTGGAGCGACTTCAAATTCATAATAGAATTCATCACCTAAATCTAGGAATACTTCTACTACGTCTCCATTATATAATTCATCATTATCAATATTAGAAAAGCTATTCAAAGATGAATCATACGCTTCAAATTCAAATATCAATATATCGTTAATCCTATTAACTGAAAGAAGTGTTTTAGGTTCAACTTCTTTTCCACTTCTATTATCTAATAATCTTTCCATATGTTTTCCTTTTGCTGTGCTTTTTTAATTCTAAAACAATTAAGTAAATTAGGTTAATCAATTAGGCATTTCTTTCTTTATAAATAAACGAAAAACAACCAATTACCTTTAGTCTTTGACTACAAATAATGTTTGCTACAAGGTATTTAATTGCAAGTTTTATGGCAAAAAACTTGCAATTAAAAGTCCTTGCGGGACTGAGAATGGATATTTTTACTATCAAAAAGTTTTAATTAGGAAGACAATATTAAAATCTTCTAATATTTTAAAATTGATGAAACTGCTTATTCATATTTTTAGCAAACAAATGCTATTCATTGCCATTTAAATAGCAAGAGGAACAATTTTATCGAGCGAATTTAGTATTACAGGCCTTTCGTTTCTTAGGTCGATGTCGCACTGCAAAATCAAAAAATATCCTTCGCTTACACCAAAATACTTACCAAGCCTTATTGATGTATCAGCGGTTATCTTTCTGCGGTCGTGGAGAATATCCTGAATCCTAGAAATAGGAACGTCAATATCTTTTGCAAGTTTGTACGCCGAAAGACCATATGGTTCCATAAACTCTTCTTTTAGTATCTCACTAATTTTTGGCGTTTCAATCCTCATAAAAACCTCCTATCAATGATAATCCACAATCTCTACATCGTCATAATCAGCGCCACCATCAAGCGGAGTAAATACAATTCTGTATTGATTATTAATTCTAATGCTCCACTTTCCAATCATATTCCCCTGAAGCGGCTCTAAGTGATTAGCAGGCGGTGCTTTTAGATCAGATAGTCTCGAAGCGGCGTCAATCATAATTAGTTTTCTTAAGGCAACCTTTTGAATTGTAGTTGGAAGTTTTTTTGAGAACTCTTGATCAAACACTTTCCGTGTTTCTTTATCCGCAAACGATCTGATCATGATTATATTATACCTCTTTTTCGTGTATATGCAATACGTGCATAATAGTATTTTAAAACCTTTATTTAATCCTATAGTAATTCGTATAATTCCCGTTATGGTTAGTGTCGGCACTTTCAATAAACATTTTGAATAGATATCCATTAGAAGTCGTATCAAATTCATAACGAATCTCGAAAGACCAAACAGATCCTTTTACAAAATAGCCATTATCCAAGTCTGTTGTATTTCTTGCATAATAGAATTTATAAAGGGCACTTGGGTTATCATTATAATAATCAGATAAGGAAGTTTTTTGCTTAATGACGTACCAGCTTTCATTTGTTTGGATGCCTAGTTTTTCAATGTCTGGTTTTCCAAACTTACCATCATAATAAGTATTGAAATACGTAAAATATGTCTCGGCATTTAATTGGAATGTATCTTCATCTGGGCAAGGCTGAGAAAAGGAATATCCGTTATTAAACCAAACATCGCTTGAACTCATTTCTCCAGTTAGACCAGTCGGGGCAGTTAATCCCCCTAGCCCTACTTTAGATAATTCTTCATCAGTAAACCATTTAGTAGAATCATGACCTTGTTGACTTATTATTTCTTCTTCATCATCACAGCTAGCTAAACCAGTGCAGACAATACCTAATGTTGTAGCACAGGCAATTATTGATAATATCTTTTTGAACATGTTATTAATAACCTCCAAACATTACCTTTATATATTTTACTCTATGTTATAAAGCAGACAATTATTCAAAATAACATAAATGAAAAATAGGGACTAATTGGCTAGGATATAGAAATGCCTACATGAAAGAGTCAATTTTCCAAATGATTGTTTCTTATTATTTTTGCTACTTTAATAGAGTTCTTAGGAAGCATTTGCACCAAAATTTGCACCAAAATGCACCAACGGATTTGGGTGTTTCTTGAAACCAAGAGAGCCACAAGCAATATCTTCTAATGTGCTTAAACTGCAAAATCCCCACCAATCGTTCTTTTTGCATTATTAATCGCCGCATTATTAATAGTTTCCAATATATCTCTAGACCAGCATTTATCATCAATACATAAAACGTTCTCGTCATTAATGATAAATATCTTTTCGAGCCCGTATTTACCAACTAAATATAAATAAGGCATTGGATCTAGGCTTATTTGATTATATTCGAAAATAATCAATATATGATCCTTCCTTTTTTCTAATGGAATTGTTTTAGAATAATCTCTAACAAGATTTTCTATTTCATGATTTTCTTTATTTGAATTTTCTCTATTAGAAGAAATGCTAGTCCATAATACTTTTATTACTTTTTCATTAAAAACAAATATGTTTTCTTTCTCGTTATATTCATATTTACGGTTTGCTATTTCACTAGAAAAATAAGAAGCAAAAAACAAGCCTAGATAACTTCTATATTTTTGATTTGTTTTATCAAAATCAAACATCCCGCTGCTGGTAAAATTATTAATCGATTTAGCAAATATATTTATATTCACGCCTAATATCTCACTTATTTTAAAAATCGAATCAAATTTTGCATTATATATAATGTCATTATCCCTAGTATAACTAACGATTGTATTGTAATTAACCCCTGTAAGAATACTTAATTCACGTGCGCTCATTTTGTATTTCTTTAGGAGTAACGTCATTAACGTTTCTTGCTTACTCAATTTGGCAAAATAATCAATTAATTGAGAGAAATCCATTTCATGATAAAGAGGATAAATCTTTGTAGCTTCCGACAAAGGTAAATAAAGAAAAATGAAAGAAAAGCTTTTGTTAAATGTAAAGAATAATCTTGTATATACTTCACCAAGCCATAAAGATAATGGGTTTGTTTTTATAGTTTCATCATTAGGCATAGAAACTTTAAAAATATCCCCTGCTATCGATTCTAAGTTGCCTCTATATAGATAAGAGGCATCCCCTTTTTCTAATTTATTGATGAATTCGCTTTTTAAAATCTTTTCTTCAATCGTTTTTGATGAATATCCAGAAGAAAAACCATAGAAAAACAAAGAAGACAGTAATGAGCTTATTTTTGATAGGTCGTTAACATTAATCATATTGTTTCATCAAATCCTCGATCTTAGATTTATCATTATTTAATTCTTCGATTCTAATTTCTTCAAATCTAATATCGGCTTTATTTTTTCTAGTCACATATCTTTCGTGAAATATCGATTCCACTTCAATCGATTCAACAAATTTAAGCCTAGAAAATGCTTTCTCACTAACAATGGCAATTTGTTTTCCTAAGTTGCCTAATTTATATATTTCTTCTAAACGTTCAATAGATAATTCATTTTGAAGGAAAAATAGAGGAAATTTAAAATAAGCATCATCTGCTCTATAACCTATAACAACATCATATTGCTTAATATCGATATAAAAGTTCTTTTCAAGGAATTCTAAACGCCTTTTATAAAGAGTGCGTTGGGCATTAGAGATATTCCTATGATGCATTAAAACCGCAATCCAATTAAGAACGCTATAGTTTTCATTAGTCAGATCTAGAATTTTTAGATTTCTTCCATCGAATTTATATTTATTTACATAGCCAGAAGTCGTTAACTTGTTCGCCCACTCCTTAGCCATATCTAAAACTAAGGTGCAATAAAACGCTTGGCCATAATCATTATATAGATTACCCATTCCAAGCATTGGCTTTTCAATTACATGATCGCTCCCATGAAATATTGTTATTCTATCCATAATTAAATTATAGTTAGTTTTGGCACGTTATCAATGTAATCTTTGTATTTTACTACAATAATAGTATTAAATTTAAAGTAGGTTCTAAATTCAGGATTTAATTTAAAAGCTCAGATATACGTAAATAATAAGCGGGTTAACCTTGAATAGCCGTACAACGAAATACACAATATAAATATGCATCCACCTGTGCCTTAGGAGGCAACTGCATGCAAACAATTGATATCACCGAAGTTAAAAAAGACATATTTTCACTTGCGGATCGTTTAAAAGAATCAGCAGCCCCTTTGCTTGTAGTTAATTCTTTTGGAAGTAATTTCGTCGTGATATCCGAAGATGAATGGAACAATATTCAAGAAACTTTATCTTTAGCTTCTATCCCTGGTTATGGAGAAACTATTGCAAAAGCTAGAAAAGAAGACTATTCCAAGAAAAAGCCATATACAAAGAACATAAACGCATTATAAATAACTTGCCTTAAAGACTTTTTATTTTAAGCCCAGCAATCAATGAAATACCTATCTTTTCAATTTACCTAAATTTATTTTACCTAAATTTTTTTCGGCAAATTTACTAACAATAATATTCTTTTATTGGGTTATTGCCGCTTCTATTAAAGCAAGGCTTCGTTAAACAGGTCTGAAAGATAATAAACTGCATCGGCACCATCGACTCTACTTTTAGAAATAAATATGGTTTTGATAAACTCTTCGTTTGCTAATTCGGATTGTCTATTTTCTTCAAACACTTCGTTAGCTTTAATCGAGTCATTTTGGAATTTGCATTCAAAATTGATTAAGCCCTTTTGAGCCTTTCCAACTATATCAAATTGATAATTAGCCTTGCTTGCTTTGTCATTGACTGTATAAGGAAATAAATCCAATAAACGGAAAGGGAGCAAGTTATTTTTATTCATGAGCGCGACAAATTGATAACCGATATTTTCAAACATATGGGGAATGAAATCATGAAGCAATTTATCTTTTATAAAAGTCTCATAATAATCCTTGTCAGTGAATAATAACCTGTTAGCGAAGTTTTGAATCAAGAATGAATAATAGAAAATTATAGAATTATCAATGATTCGATAATATGGTTTTTCTTTTCCATTGTTTTGTTTAACAAATATTTTTTCAACAATTCTCATCTTCATAAGCTTATTTAATGGATAATCTATTTCTCCATTAGGAAAAGAAGATTTGAACGTTTGTAAAATATCGGAATATGACTTGGTTTTATCTTTTAAGATATTCAATATACAAGTTGCCTTTTCAACTTTATTAATTTCTCCGTTAATTTGGTTTTCTAGTTCGCTTCTTAATAATCCATTTTGGGCAAAGAATAGACGGATAACGTTTTCATCAAAAGATAAATCAGGATTAATTTGTTTTAAGAAATACGGCATTCCTCCAAAAACGGAATAATACTTTATCTTATCTTCATTAGAAACGTTTTCATAAAACTTTGAACTATCAATATAGTTAAGCGGATATAATCTAATGATTGAATTGAATCTTCCATGAAGTGGCATATTAACATCATCTAATATATTCATTACTTCTACTGATGATCCACATAAAATAAATTTAAGTGGATTCTTTTCTTCTAATTTATCAAATTCATCAATTGCATTTTTAATCTCTGAATCAGTAGATTTCCCTTCCCTCATATATGGATATTCATCAATAACGAAGATAATTTTTTGTTTAGAAGCCTCTTTATGAAGGAAAAGTAAAACATCAAACAATGATTTGAATTCTAGATAATCATTATCAAAAGTTTTTCTTAATAAGGAGTTAATTGCCAACATGTTGCCACGATATGTTGTAGCGGAACATTCATAAGAAATGACTAGGCCATTAAAGTCTTGGTAAGAATTAAAAATGAGTTGGGATTTCCCTACTCTTCTACGTCCGAGAACGCTTATCATCTCCGGGTTATCGCTGCTATATTTTTCTTTTAATTCTTTGAGTTCTTCATTTCTTCCAACAAACATATAATAGCCTCCGATTTACATAAATTTATTTTGCCTAAATTTATTTTGGTAAATTCATTTAACCATTCTTCTGCTTGTTTGTCTATGCCTTTTCATAAAAAAGATAGCGTTTCAGTAAGGACAGGCTGAACCTATTCTAGTTCATATCCAACGGTCCGAAAGACAAGTACGATAAGGTACTGTTTTTCCTTAAAAGCCTATCAAGAAGCATTGCATGATGCGTTATCATGATGCATTAAGCTCAAAAGACACGATGAAATCTGAACAGTTCATCACCCGTTTGCAAATAACGTTTTATTCTAAAGCTTCTTTGTTTTCGTCTTTACCAACAACGCAATTAACGTGTTTGTCTTCTAAACAAGCCATTAGATCAATCATAATTAAACTCTCCTCTCTCGATATTAAAATCAATATATTCAAGTAATTCGATTATTTTTTCTTTGGCACCTTTTTTAGAAGCATATCTTAATAATCGATTTATCTTAATTGCGTATTTTTTAAATGCGTTAATGTAAATGTTTTCTATCTCAGAGGAATATAAATCCGATAATAACTTATCAGTAACTAAGTCCACCAATAACGTCTCAAGTTTTGGATAACAAAAAACATCATCTCTTTTTTTAAATAAAGGTGTGTCTTCATTAATTGGTTTTAATACGTAATCGAAGCCGAGTTCAATTCCAGAAAATAATTTTCTTAATTTTGCCAAATCTGTAGAAGCAATAACTTTTTTATTATCCTTTTCAATTTTATCTAACAAATAGTTTATTGCATATGACTCCACACCTACGAATAGATAGGTTTTCATTGATTGAAGCGATGATAAAGAATTAAAAAGCGATGAAACAAAATAAGAAATTTTAATTTGCTTATCTCCTAAATATTTTATCAATCGCCTTTCTGTATCTATATCCTGATATGGAATAAATTCATTTCGTTTACCATAAATTTTATAAATATGGAGATTGTAGGAATAAATAACTCCATCACCCATTAACATCGAAATAAGAATATTTTTAAAAGAACTATTAAAATTAGGATGACACTCTTTTGCCAACGAAAAAATTTCTCTATCCGTCACATAGTCTCTTTCTTCAGCATATTTCTTAATTTTCTTTGATATAGCATTAATATCCATTATTATTTTCGGGTGTATTTTAATTTTTCACCCATAAATAATATACAACACATTGTCTGAACTTCAATAAAAAATAGTTTTTGATTAATAAAAATTAAATAGTTTAAGTATGAGTAACTCAAATAAAAATCTACAGTTCGAGAACAACCACACATTTCTTTGAGATCAATTTTTTAGTCAATCAAGAATTTAAATAATGTCTTGATCCAACGCTCAGACAAAACCGATGCTATCCGATTGCAATTTACTTGTACCATATACTAGTGATTATAATTGTGCTAAACACCACGTTAACAAAAAATAGATAACACTCGCGTATTATCTATGTTGTTCGTTTTTGGTGGGCCTAGCAGGACTTGAACCTGTACGAGTCTCCTCATTAGATCCTAAGTCTAACGCGTCTACCAGTTCCGCCATAGGCCCAGCGCTTGTAGATTATAAACAAGCTTTGCTCATTTTTAAAGTGATTTCTACTTTATATGGGTTTTCTAGGAGGCTAATCCACCATTCCTAACATAATCAACCATCATATCTCGCGCATATCTGGTTTCAGAAAGAGAAGCCACTAACTCTAGGTTATAAGAAGAATTATATCCCTTCCCATATACATAATAATCATATCCAAATGTATCCATTAATAGATAATAAGTCCCACTAGATGAATATGAATAGGAAGCAGAATATCCCCTAGACGTATTGTAAGTCATGTGGTAATTAGAATTAGTTGTATTCACATAACACTTGTTAATGAAATATCCGCTTGCCTTGCATAAAGTCAACGCATTATCAAATGGTAATAAATTATATATAGCAGACCAAGTAACATCCCCTGCTACTAATTTAAAAGGGTCTCTAGTTGATAAATAACCCCCAGCAAGAGCAATATCATAGTTATCACCCCATTTAGTTAATCCTTCTTGAAGATATAGACTAGATACTAAATCCGCTAAATAGGAAGAAGACCTTATAGTTGAATTATATCCAATTACTTCGTCTGGGTTTCCAATTAGAGGCATATATTTATCAATTATAGAAGTAACATTAGGATCATTTTCTAGTTTTAGGAATGTAGTTGTAGCAATTGATTCGGCTTTACTTATTGAAATAGCCTTGCTAGAAGGATCAACTGCTAAAGATACATGGGATATGGATTTATTATATCCATAGCCTTGAAGATGATATATGCCATAGCTATCTTTATTAACATATTGTTCATGGCTATGCCCTTCAAATACCAAATCGACGTAACCCCCGCTAGATAATTCATCTTGGTAATCTTTAGTCGGCCCATGTATTGAATAAATGATGAAATCGCATTTCTCTTCATTGCGTAATCTTATTGATTCGTTTTTAACTAGGGTTGCTAATTCATTTCCAACCTTGAAAGTAACATCTTTTACCTTTGAACCCGATATAGAAGAATAGCAATCCCCAATCGCCCCGATGATGCCAAACTTGATGTTATTAAGTGTATAAGTAGCCGAAGCATCTACATAACTTGCCCTTTTATTCGTATTCTTATCAATTATATTAATTCCTAAAGTCGGGAAATTAGATATAGACCTATTCGATGAAATATATTCTTCTCCCCAATCAAATTCATGATTGCCGATGGTCATGGAAACGCAGCCAATCTCATTAAGGTATTCACTCATCAATTTGCCTTTTGTATTATTCGAATACATAGACCCCTGCCACATATCCCCGCTAGAAAGGACAAATGTATTTGGATTGGATTTCTTTATATTCTTAATGTAGGTAGAAGTCTTTTCTATTCCAGCTGCACTAGAATTATCTTTAACGGTACCATGTGTATCATTTAAGGCAAATATATCGATATTAAAGGTAGATGATTCTATTTTAGGAATAGAAACAGTCTCTAATACATATTTGCATATATTGCATTCTTTATATTTAGAGCCTTCCTCAAAGGCAGTGGGTTCTTTTTTAATTATCCAGTCGCTAGATACATGGGCTTCTTTTTCTTTGCTAACCCCACAGCTGCAAGCAAGCCAATGCGAAGTAGAATCGAAGTTATATGTATAGCTATGTTCATGGCTAGAAGTAATGATGTCATCTTTACTTCCTATATCGATTTTATATGTACCTCCATCAGAAGTAATATTTCCTAGAACCGTAAAAGAAGATGTCAAAGAAGATAAATAGGAAGCAATTTCATTTGTAGTAGTCATATTCCTAGAATTTATCTTTATTTGGAATTTAGTGGACCCCTGTGTCAAATAACCCCTAATTGAAGAGGCATGTTTAGTGACATTAGATGAAGATAAACTAGAAAAAGAACAATTATCTAATCTAACTCTAGTCCCTTGATCTAAATAACTAAAAGAAGATATCTCGTTAGCGCTTATTAACCTAGGTTCAACTAATCCCGTTGAATTTTTATTAGATAAAACTTCATAAGTCGCATTAGTTAATTCAACACATCCTTTATAAGAAGTGATATTTCCTTCAAATCCAAGTATGCTTCCAATAGAAATAGATGATGAATGACTAGTGGAATAAACATATAGCCCACTTCTAATTCGACTATATGGGTTCACTCTTTCGACAAAAATATCATCTTTCCCATCCCCTCCGACATTGATTCTACTTACTGTCCCAAACGTTTTAGTAGTGACGCTATCGGTAATATTATTGCTTGTATCAGTAAAGCTAATCCTTTTGCTTGCATCTTTTAAGGCTTCGTCTAATTCAACATATCCACTAGGAGTAACACAGGCATTTGAATTAATATCAAATCCACCGCCTAATAAATAGGTAGATTGGTTTAATAAGGGAAATGAAAGGGCGACTAGACAAGTAAATAAGCCTAGGCAAACCCCGGTAATTAATATCTTTTTATTTGAACTCATAAGAAAAGGTTATCAAAACTAATTTGCTTTAAGAAGCAATATACCTTTTCTTTTAGTTTCTTATTAATAAGATAGGTATTTTGAAATTCATCACTCGCTTGCATTTTTTTACCTTTTTTAGCATTAAAACTCCCTCTTTGATATAAAAATGGTTTCTTTAAGAATTAATAAAGTATCGATTTTATCGAATGTTTTTATTATAAATAGCCTTTATTCTTATTTATTAATCCATCTTTTAGTAAAAAGTGTTTCTCTATATAGAGAAAGAAAAGAAATGTATAATTTTCTTAAGATAGTAAAAATAAGGAGAAACCATGAAACCACGTATTGGAATTCGACCAGTTATCGATGGCCGTTGCTATGGGGTCCGTGAATCACTAGAAGACCAGACCATGGCTATGGCTAAAGCCGCCAAAAAATTAATTGAAACCAATGTATTCTATGGAGATGGGACACCTGCTGAAGTAGTCGTCTCACCTACTACGATTGGAGGAGCTAAAGAAAGCTCGATCTGCACAGATTACTTCCATACCCAAAATGTCACCGCTACTTTAACAGTAACCCCTTGCTGGTGCTATGGAACTGAAACCATGGACCTAGATCCATTAACAACCAAAGCCATTTGGGGATTTAATGGAACCGAACGCCCAGGTGCTGTTTATCTAGCAGCAGCTATGGCCGCCCATGTTCAAAGAGGATTACCAGCCTTTGCTATTTATGGACATGATGTCCAAACTGCCGATAAAGATGGCATCACTCCTGATGTAGAAGAAAAGATATTACGTTTCGCCCGTGCCGCCTTAGTTGTTGGGCAATTCAAAGATAGTTCCTATTTAGGAATTGGGACAGTCTCCATGGGAATTGGGGGAAGCTATATCGACGCCAATTACATGCAAAAGACATTTGGATTACGTGCCGAATGGGTAGATGAAGTAGAAATACTTCGTCGCATGGATTTAGGAATATTCGATCACGAAGAATATGAAAAAGCCTTAAAGTGGGTTAAAGAAAAATGCCCAGAAGGTGAAGATTTTAACCGCGATGATGTTTGGCCATTCGCCCCTGCTTTCTCTAAAGAAGAAAAAGAAAAGCAATGGGAATTTACAGTCAAGATGACCTTAATCATCCGTGACTTAATGATTGGTAATCCAAAATTAGCAGAACTAGGATTTAAAGAAGAAGCTTTAGGACATAATGCTTTATTCGGCGGATTCCAAGGCCAAAGACAGTGGACTGACTGGAAGCCAAACGCTGACTTCCCAGAATCTATTTTGACTGGTAGCTTTGACTGGAATGGCAAGAAAAATCCTACAATCCTTGCAACTGAGGGCGATAATTGCAATGGCTTAGGGATGGTTATGGAAAACTTATTGACCCATGAAGCCCCTATATTTGCAGACGTTCGTACCTATTGGTCTCCAAAAGCCTATAAAGAACGCACAGGGTTAGAAGCAACTGGCCTTGCTAAACTTGGGTTTATGCATCTATTAAATTCTGGTGCGGCTGCTTTAGATGGAAACGGAGCCTCCATTAATGAAAAAGGCGAACATTGTTGGAAACCTTGGATGAATGTAACCGAAAAAGATATCGACGCCATGTTAAAGGCTACTAAATGGGAAGCTGCTAACCGTGGTTCCTTCCGTGGAGGTGGATTCTCCGCACGCTGGGATACATGTGCTGAAATGCCTGTAACTCTTGTACGTATCAATTTAATCGATGGATTAGGTTATGATATGCAGATTGCTGAAGGCACTACAATTGTCCTTCCAGAAGAAGCCAACCAAAAGATATTAGATATCACCGATCGCAGCTGGCCGTCCACTTATTTTGTTCCACGTCTAAACGATGAGAAACATAATTACGGACATGCATTCGGTACGACTTATGATGTCATGGCCCATTGGGGAGCCAACCACTGCGCGTTTGTATATGGCCATGTAGGAAAAGACTTAATTACCTTAGCATCAATGTTACGTATCCCTGTTTCAATGCATAATATTCCTGATGCAGACATCTTCCGTCCACATGCTTGGAGTGCATTCGGTACGAAAGACCTTGAATCAGCCGATTACCGTGCATGTATGCTTTATAAGCAATTATATAAATAACAAGTAACTACAACTAAGGCTCGACTTAAATCGGGCCTTTTTCATTTGATTTAGTTTCAAAAGACTGCGGTCAATTAAAAACGCACACGGCAATCCGCATGCGTTTCTAACTATTTAGCAATCCTTATAAATGATAGGAAACTATATTTGTTAAGAGGAAGAAATGTTGGTTGGAAAGAGTAGAAAGGTTGAACTTTATTGATTCAGTTCCATTGAGTTGTCCTTCGGTGAGTTTGAAGGTATATTCAACGCCTTCAAAGGCATTGTGCACCGTAACTCCTATTGCTGGATCGATATAAACAGTCCAGTTGAACCAAGTCTTAGTTATACTTTCCTTTGTGTGAGCAAATGGGTCATCAGGTTTTAGAGAATTCATGCCTAGACTTGTAACAGTTTCACCCTCAACATAGAAGATGCTGTCATTATTCCAGGCACCAATTGTAAACTTGACGCCTTTGCCAGCAGCAAATATAGATGACAAATCCATTTGTTTAATGCTTAGAACCGATGCTCCATTTGTATTGGTTCCCAATATGCCAATTGCCTGTTGTTCATAACAGATTTGGTCATACCATTGATTAAATGGGGCAATGCCAGTATCCTTGGTGACTTCGGCTTTTGTCTTTATAGTAGCATCAGTAACGGTGAATCCAGTCTTGTTAGAAACATTAACAAGCGTACTTTCTCCTGCAATCGCATAAGGTCTGCCTAGCCAATAAGGGCGGGAACCGCCTTGTGTAGAAGAGAATATTAAACCTTCAGTGCCATTGGCTTGCGCTTCCGAAAGAGCTAAATTTCCAACGCGGATTCTAGCATCGTATGTTGCAAGAGGCTGATCGAATGTTGTATCTTCGTAGCCCATATACACGTTGTCGTCGGTACCTTGCATGAACGTTAGTCTTGTTCTTGCTATTAGAGAAACACTGCTTTCATTACCGTTCCAGTTAATTTTTGTCCTGTTATCGCCGTTGCCGTTGCCAACGTTAACCAATAACTGGTTATAGGTTTGGTAGCCACCAACTTCCATGCAGATTTTAGAATGCGTCTTGAGCAATTCCTTGAAATTGATTGCAGGAGTTTGAAGCGTTCCTGTTATACCTTTTGGATTAAAGAAAACGCCATCAGCATCAGTTTTTCCAAATTCGGCTATTATTTGTTCCTTTAGTTCTTGGTTAACAGCACCACTTTGAAAAGCCATGTGCGAAGCTGACAAGTCAAGATTTTGAGCTGCTCCAGTACCACCGGCAACAAAACTAGACATAGCCCATTCATCTACATAGGTAGTCTTGCTATTGCCGTATTTCCATTTGGCAACAAGAGTGATGTCGCTTTCGATTATTGTTTCGAAATTGAATTTCTCTCCGTTTAGATACCATCCATCAAAGGTATAGGCATCATAATATTCATCAGCAGCACGGGTTGGAATGACTTCTTCAACCTTAGTGCCTTGATCGATGGTTTTAGCTGCAATTGCAGTTCCACCAGTGGTATTAAATGTAACTGTAGCCTTATTTCTAGTTGCTTCGATAGTAATAGCAGAGTCGCTTACTTGGTTCTTGACTAGATAATAGCCATCTTCACCAATGGTAAGGGCTTCGCCATTAAGCTTAACAGCAGTAATGCTATAGTATTTAGCAGCGCTTACCTTGAATTTAACTTCTTTGCTATAAGTGACAGTATTCAAATCAAGTGTAGTTTCTTCTAATTCGACTGTATAGTTTTCGCTAGTTGAGAAAGTTAATTTATAAGTATCTTCTTCAGTAGCGATAGTAACAGTCTTATCTTCAGTAATATTGCTAATGGTATAGATGCCACTAGTATCAGCAGTAAGAGAAGTTTCCCCTATTTTAACTGAAGTAACGTGGAAATGTTCCTTGACGGTCAATTTAAATTTATATTCATTACCATGAGTAATGCTTTCCTTGTTGAATCCTTCGACATCAGCAACAGTGAATCCTTCTCCAACAAAAGTCACTTTATGAGAATCTAATTCAACTTCTATCTTAATAGTTGTTGCCTTAGTAACGTTAGTAAGAGTATAGACACCTTCGGTAGCGGTTAAAACGGTCTCACCATCTTTAACAGAAGCAACATTATAATGGGCATCAGCTTCAACTTTGAATTTGAGTTCTGCTCCATAATTAACTTTAGTTGCATCATATCCTTCAAGGACAGTTGCTGTTGCATGTTCGCCTTCGAAAGTAACGGCAAAGCTATCGATTTCAGTTTCAACTTTAACAACTGTACTGGCTTTTATTTCAGTTATTTTATAAACGCCTTCAGTAGCAGTTAATACATTTTCTCCAACCTTAACGGCAACTAGATGATAATGTTCATCTATGGTGAGAGTAAATTCATAACTACCGCCAAAATTAACATTATCTGGAGTAAATCCTTCTTTTGGGGTAGCAGTAAAATGTTCGCCTTCGAAAGTAACTTTTAGAGTTTGGATAGCAACTTCTACTGTTACAGTTACATTGGCTTTTACATTTTCAATTGTATAAACGCCACTTTTGGGAGTTAATGTAGCGCTACCAGCCTTAACACTAATGACATCGTAGCCTTCGTTTGGGGTTACTTTGAATTTGAAGTTCTTTCCTTCTTCAACTTTGCTAGCATCATAACCAAAATCGGCTTCAATTTTGTAATTATCACCAGCAGTTAAGGTGATGGAATAATAAGTCTTAACGACTTCAGATGAAGGAGTTGTATCATCGCTAGTAGTTGTGTCTTGAGGCTTTTCTCCACAAGAAGTCAACGCGAAAAGAGAACTAGCAGCTAATACAAGTAATAATTTACATTTCTTGTTTTTCATTTGTTTTCCTTTCTTAAAATGTAATTTTGATCGAATCGAAATCTAAATCCTTTTTATTTCCCCTCCTTTTAGGCTTTATATGATTTTAAATTGGTGAGTAAGAAGAAAGCGTTTGGACTTGCTGTCTTGAAAGTAAGATCAAGCTCGATCTTTTCTTCACCTGTTATTTGTTTTGCGGTTAATGGAAGAGTGTATTCTTTTCCTTCATTTTCGTTATAGGCATAGGCTCCAGAAGAGCTGATAGAGAAAGTCCAGTTCTTCCAGGTCTTTAATATGGTTGCAGGAGTTTGATCGCTAGTAGAAGCTGGGGCAATCGCATTCTTTCCAACTGAAATTGAAGAATCAGCTGTTTTCCAAGCAATTTCTTTCTCGCTATCTAAAGTCCCGATAGTAAAGCGGATGCCTTCATTTTTAGCAAATAAAGAAGCAAAATCGATATTATCGAAAGAGATAACGCTAGGATTAGATGCATCTAAACTAGAGCAAACTATTCCAATACCTTTACTAGCAGGCATAACTGGAATTGCCCAGGCATTATTCTCAGATTGGTATTTTAAGGATGCATTAGAAACACTTAATCCGGTTTTCTTTGATAAATCCATATATTTTCTTTCGGATTTAACCATGGTTGGCTTGCCAATAAGGTAATGTCTATAGCCATCTTGAACTGTTGAGAATTTTAATCCTTCGGACCCAGAGGCCTGAGAATCAGTAAGAATAAGTTCACCATATCTAGAAGCTTCGGTAGTTACTTTTTCTATTAGCCTATCTTCATAAGTAACATGGATTTTAGAATCATTCCCTTTAAAGAAGGTAAGTAAAGTTCTCCTAAATCTAGAAACACCTTCATCAGTTCCGGCCGCATCATAATTATTGTAAGTAACTTTCTTTCCATTAAGGACTAAAGCATTGCTACGATTATATCCCCCAATAATCATTTGAATTTCATTTCCATCATTTAGCAACGAAGAGAAATTTATTTTTGGTAAAGTGACGGTTCCTGTTTTAGCCTTCATGTTAACAAGGACGCCTTCATTTTCATCGTAGGCAAATTCGACAGCAAGTTTGGCTCTTTTCTCTAAATTTACTGCTCCGTTTTCACAAGCCATAGAGTCTAGAGCTTGGTCAAGAGTTTCAACGAAAGCCTTGTCCTCCGTAACAAAGTCTTCTTTTTTAAAATCATTAACAATGGTAGTTTTTGCACCGTTTTGTTTCCATTTAGCACGCAAAACGAGGCTAGATTCAATTGGTTTAGAAATATCGAATTTACCAACGGATGTATACCATCCTTCAAAAGTATAGGATTTGTAATATTCATCTTCGCTTCTAGTTGGAGTTGGAAGGCTAGTTAAGGTAGTCCCTGCATTAACTACAACTGGATCATAAGACAATGAACATCCGGTTACAAATTGGACTTGGCAACGGATAAGTTCAGTAGTCAAAGAAAGAGTAACTTCCCCTACTTGGTTTCTAATATGGTAATAGCCATCTTCATGAATATTTAATTCCTTGCCGCCGACTTTAACGGAGGTGACGTTATAGTATTTAACTGGAGTTACCTTGAATTTGACATCGCTAAAATATCCAATCGCATCAAAGTTCAAATCAGGTTTCTCGAACTCTACTCTTGCATATTCATTAGGCAATACGGTTAATTTATATGTATCTTCCTTTGTAACTACTTCGACTACCTTATTAGATTTGATTTCGGAGATTGTATATGCCCCTTCTCCATCTTTAACTAAATCAGTCCCTTCTAATTTAATAGAAACAAGTGAATAATGGTCATTGACAGTTAATTGGAATCTAAGCGACGAACCATATTGGATATCATTTTTATCGACACCGTCTAATACTTTGATGGAAAAATGTTCCCCGGAGAATACAACTGAAAGTCCTTTTAGTTTGGCTAATATTTTAATTGAAATATTCTCATTAACATTAGGAAGAGTATAGACATTATTATCATCTGGCAAGAGGATGTCATCGTTTCCTAAAATCTTGACAGCACGGATGGCATATCCTTCTTTTGGCAAGACAACAAATTTGAAATCCTTATCTTGCTCAGCCTTGTCTTTATCATAGCCTTCATAAGCAGAGACGGTATATCCTTCCCCCGACTCTAAATCAATCTTGAAATAGGTTTTCTTTGCTTCACTAGTAATAGGGTTATCACTATTAGGAGTGCTACTAGGATTAGTCGAACAAGAAAAAGATAATAAGCTAATGGCGGTAAGGGCAAAAAGCAATGGTTTTTTATTGTTTTTCATAATTATTTCTTAGATGTCTCTAAGCCTCCTTTGTTTTCATTCATCCAGACGGATATTCTGGAATTTGGGTCATCCATATTTTTCCCTGCCGAAGAGAAATCAACTACTTCATCCCCGTTATCAAGAAGAATGGTTTCATTCGACTTGAAAATATCATTTTTAATAAGTTTACCTTTATTAGATGTTTCTAGAGGTTTGTCTACTTCCCCTAACCTAGAATCTCTAGCTAGAACAATAGGTCCCCTAGTAAAAGCGATTTTCCCATTTAAATGATGAGATACGATTGGGAAATCAAATTCTATTTTAATAATATCGCTTTCCCAATTTTTTGTTATGGAAAAATATCCATTTTCATCTTCAATTTGGGTTTTATTTCCATTTAGGTAAATAGAAGGAGTCCCATAATCTGGGATACGGAATTTAATTGAAAAGTTTTGTCCATTAGCCTTAACTTTTAAGCTCATCTTCCCATTCCCGTAGACGCTTCCTTTAAAGCAAAGACGGACATTTTTGTTATCAATTACATCATTAAGATGAAAGTCATTATATAAATTAATTAGGTAGCCGTCGTTATCTTTGCTAACGGCAAATTCATGGACTAACCCTAATCCATATCCCCCATTAGCTAAGCAGCAACCATAACTCCTATCCCCTTGCAAAAGCTGGAAGCCACCTATGACTTTGGCCCTTCTATCACTTACTAAAGGAGTATAGGAATCAAAATAGAATACTTCATGTGGAGGAGTATCGTATCCATCTTCATGCCAGACTCTGCCTTCTGCTAATTTCATGCTTTCCCCTTGGTCATTAACCGCGCCGAATAGGCAATTAAAAGACATAGTCTCCAATAAAGAAATGTAAAATGGATCTTTAGTCGCATTATATAAATCGTTACATAATCCCATGAAAGAAACCGTAACGCATGTTTCTAATCCTATTTTTTCCGGAACTTCGGTTTGAGTTAAAGAGGAATGGTTAAAGAATTCGGATTCAGTCCCTAAACCCCCGATTATTGTAAAATCAGATTCTTTTACTTTATTCACATAAGAAATAACTGCAGATAAGTATTTTTTATCATTAGTTGTCAAAGCATAATGGAGCAATCCCTGGAAACAGGCAGTCATTTCATAAGCTTTTGGAGATGTCCATTGATATGGATAGGTATTGTTTTTTAATGCGCTTTTGATGATATTCTCGCCTTCGCATAAACCAGTGGAGATAATATACTTAGCAAATGAAAGGTATTTTTTGACATTAGTCAAAGAATACAAATCAACGAAAACCCCAAGAATAGAAGCACTGTTTAAAGAACCATAGATATTAGAAGTCTCTAATATTCCTTTTTTGTTCCTTCCAATATAAGCCATGATAGAATTGGCTTGCTTTTTTAAGGCAGAAATTACTTTTTTCTTTTTGCTTTTATATTTACAAATAGAAACATAGGCAACCATGCCAACCATCGCATATTTTCTTGACCACATATCCCATCCAGTTAGACGAGAAGTATCAGGGCAAGAAGAAAGAGTCCCATCATTTTCCATATAGGAAATCATTTCAAAGACAGATTCTTCAATATTTTTATAAACCTTTGGATTCAAAGTGGCTTTATAACATTCGCAGGCTCCACGGAGAAATTTCCCCCAGTATTCCCCTTTCCATGATCCATTTATATCGGAATGAAGTTGGAATTGGCTAGCAAAGAGATGGTATTTCTCTTTATCTAAGTATTCTTTATCAACAATAAAGCGGATTAAAGAACCTGCATATCCACCTAATGTCAATTTCATTTCTTTGGATGAATTCATAAATAATTGTGTTTACTCCACGTTCCAGCTGCCGACCTTGCTAACGTTATCGTTTCTTAGATCTTCAACTGTGTTATAACGTTTAATACCGCCATTATTGAAAGCCGGCTCTGCTTCATAGACCCAAACTAATGTAGTATTTTTAGAAGCGCTGAAATACCAGGTACAGCCAGGTAAGCTTCCAAATAAAGCGGCTTCCTTGCTACCCTTTTCGTTTTTAGAGCCAACAGCGCAGCACATGATTTGGGAATCAATGCCACCACGTTCATAACTCCCTAGTTTATCCTTGTCGTTTTTAGCGTAGCAAACAAATAGATTATCTTTCCCAACATATCCGCTAGCAATAGGCATAAACACATCACTAACTACATAGACATTTTGGAAATCGCCATGATATGAGCCATATGGACCATTAGTAATCGTATTGTCTACACGGAACAACGCGCCTTTTTCTTGAGTTCCAGAAGTAACTTCTTTGCAGTTCTCATCCAAAGTGAGTTTTACATAAATATTTTCCATGACCATATCATTGAAACGAACTTCGAATAATGAATATGAATGGTCATAATAATTGGTTGTGGTTATATATAGGTCACTTAAAGTTGCCTTCCATCCCTTTACTTGGTTAGTCCAGTTATTTCTAGCTAGACCAGAGCAATAATCCTTAGAATTGAAGGTAAAGTTGAAATGGGTATTCTTGATTAGCGCAGTTTCGCCTAATCCACCAAATATACCTTCCCTAGCAACTTTGGCACTTATTGTATGCCCTTGGCCATCAAAAGTACCCTTGAAATAACGGTTTTGTGCAGCCCCAGCTTGATAATAGGAAGATATTTGCTTAGTCATATCAATACTAGTTAGGATATCTTCTTCTAAAATGTAATAACCATCGACAATCTTTCCTTCTGATAACATGAAAGTCGAAGCAAAGTTATCTTTAGTTAGGGAACGGGTATAGACAAACGTATCGGAGAAATAATATCCACCCCTAGTAGTTAAGACTAATAATGGTTCGGAAGAGTCTCCTTTTGCTTCTAGGCCCTTAATGAATCCATTGGAAAGGAATTTTAGCTCTCTATCACCTTGTTTAGCGTAGACAATGCTTGCATCAGTCCCGAAATATTCCTTTACTGGGAATGGGGATTCAGCAGATATCTTTAATTGTTTTGTATTAGTGGCTACTGGGCAAAAAACAGTAATGGTAATGAAGCTAGTATAGACATTGCCTTCATTATCAGTATAGGTGCCGTGTAATTTAGTGCTACCGGTCTTTTTGGCTTTAATGTTACCAAATTCATCTAAACTAGCAACACTATTATCTTCAATAGATAAAGTGGCCTTTCTTTCTATTCCGCTAGAAGAAACGACAAATTCAACATTAGCACTCGTATCATATTCCTTGCCTTCCCAGCTAGAGACTAAGGCAAGTTCAAGATCATTAGTAACAAAGCTATTGCTACCGATTGTAACCTTTGGATACATGGAAATATCATCGCTAACAGTAACCTTGATGGTTTTTTCCATTAAAGGATTATCAAAATTATTCCAGTTGCCTTTGATAGTAACTTCACTAGTCCCGGCTTTTTTCCCTACTAAGGAATTGCCATCTAGAGTAAGCATTTCTTCATCATCGATGATAATCGAAATTGGACAGGAATAGATTTTTCCATTGAAAAGAGCGTTCCCTCTTAAGGCAAAGGAAGAGCCTTTTACTAAAGAAATGGAATCACCAGAAAGATTATCAATAAGTAAGGCTGGTAATAAATCCTTGAAAGTAACGCTAAAATGGCAGCTGGCCCTACTAGATCCATCAGAAACAATAATATCGGCTTCTCCTTCTCCAACTGCATTAACGCTACCATCATCAACAGTCAATACGTTTTCATTAGAGCTAGTCCAAGTTAGGGGGCTAGAAGCACCTTTGGCGACTAATTCATAGGTGTCACCAAAAAGCATTTCAACATTGGTGTCGCTTAAACTAAGGCCGCTAACTACACTTTGGGAAGATTGGTTTGTATTATCCCCGCAAGAGATTAAGCTTCCCAAGGAGAGAACTAATAATCCAGTTGTAATGAGAATTTTGTTTTTCTTCATGCTTATACTCCTAAACTTTCCAAGAATGAATTGATAGATGTAAATTCCTTGATATCTTTGATGCTTAAATCTAGGCAAAGGTTTTTGAATTTCTTCTTTATGGCAACATATTCTTCATGGGTGAAGCTAGTTTCATAGCAAGAAATTGCAACTTTTGCAGGGAAAAGCCATTCAATATCAATATAGGTCTTTAATCTCTTATATTTGGCTTGGTCTTTTTTATAGACTTCAATTTTTCCATAAGCTTCATCGCATAATTCAAAGAGTTCTTGCAAGAAGCCAATACCATAATATTTCTTGTTACCGGAAATATCAGATTGCATAGAGCCACCGTTCCCGATACCGAATTTTTCGATAATCTTAGCAAACCAGACACGTAATTTATGTAGCATTTCCTTCATAACTGGGGCTGCATCTTCATACATGTTATTCATGAAATCTTCGATTAAGTCATTGATGTCTAATGAAGAATCCCAGCTCTTTTTGCAAAGGACATAATTTGATAATCCTCCAAATCCTGGATCAGCACCCCTTTGGTCATTTTTGACCTGTTCGAATGAAAGGGAATAGTTATATTTAGCTAGATATTCATGATAATCGGTATAGAAGTTATAGATATCATAGAATGAGATATAGTCATTGAAGAATCCACCATAGCTCCATGCCCATGTTCCAGGATAGAAATTGCCCCAGGCCTTCAATATTTTTCTTGCTTCATCATTAGCAGAACTATAGAAAGAACGTCCATAGTCAAAGTTCATCGAAGCAACAAACGGCATCAATTTGACCCCATCTTCTGGGATAATGTCAGGATTATATTCGAATGTGCCATCATCATTTTCCTTAAATGGAGGTGTAATCGCACTTTGATAGGCAAAGAAAGAATAATCCATATCACGCTTATAGGCAGCATTTTCTGGCTTGTCCATCCAGGCATTGACTAATTTGCCAACGCGCTTCATGAATAGAATTACGGTAGAGACAATCGCACCATTATGCTCGTCTTTAATTTTGGTACAAGCTTCGCAATCGCAAAGATCAGGAACGTCATTCATGCCTAAGAAAGCCCTAGAATAGGTAGGATATTCAGCAGTTGGATACCAAGTTAATGATTGTTCAATCTTTTCAGCAGCAAATTCGACCATCTTGGTAAGTTCAGCTTCATCTCCTCTAGCGGTGAAGCAAAGCTGGTCGCCTTTTGGAGCATAAAACTTTGGATGGGTTTTCTCGTATTTATCTTTTGGGAAATAATAGAAGCTATTGTGGTTAGCACTCCAAACATTATTCCTAGAATCGCCAAGGTGAATAGGGAGTAAGACAGTAGCAACATCATCAGTTACTCTCATCCTATATGTAAACATTTGGTTTTGGTTGGCAGTCGGGAAAAGAAGACCTCTTTTTACCCTTTTTGAAATATCAGGGATATCAATGACATCATAGTTGCATAGATGCAAATCCTTGACGTTTTTATCTAAGGAATAGCAATCGTGGTAATAAGTCTCGAAATTGAAATTGAGTTTCAAGAAATTATAGACTCCATATAGAGTTCCATAATTGGAGTTACCAAAGATAAAGACTGATTTGCCTTTAGTAACAATGCGGGAGCCATCTCTACCAAAATCATCTAGATTGGCTTTATCCCCTAAAGAGGCACTGCTCCAATAGGAATTAGTCCCTAAAGAAATATAGGTAGATTCTTCATTAAAGGTAAGGGAAGCACTTTCAGTAATAACACTTAGTTCAATGTTAGTTGCTTCTTTAAACAAGTTAACAAGCTCGCTTCTAGCATAAAGGAGTTGGTCATCGCTTGATTTTGGGATGATTACTTTATAAGGAGTCTTACCATTTTGAACCAAATAGGAAGAAGTTGGGGTAGCAATAAATTGATGCTTTGTATTCAAAGTAGGAGTAGATCCCCCACCATTAGTAGATTCAGAAGAATCAATTGTCTCATTAGTCCCACAAGAAGGTAGCAAGGCAATTGCTGCAGCTGCTAAAGTGAAGATTAATGTTTGTTTTCTTTTAATATTCATATGCATGTCCTCCTTATTCGACAATCAAGGTATATTCGCTATAAGCGGTATTGCCTTCTTCGTCTTGTACAGTTACATAGACTGTATATGTTCCTCTTGTTGCAATTGTGGCTTTATCGCCATTTGGAACGCTAGCAGTCAAGACTTTCTTATCGTTATAGACCAAGTGCCAAATCTCTAATTTTTCTGGGCTTGTCAAGTTATCAGTTCCTTCAAATACAGGAAGTGCACTGGCAACATTTACTTTTATTGTGTGGGTTGAAACCTTGGTTGTTATGACTGGTACTTCCCTATCAATGACACTGACTAATCCTTTTAATCCGCCAGAGATTGAGTTGCCTGCACCATCTAAGACACCATAGCTAATGACATAAGAGCCGTATTCGTCATATTCGATTTCATAATTGGAAGAGAAATCAGAAACGCTAGAAATCTCTTTTCCGCTATTTACATCCTTTACTTTCTTAACTGAGCCAGAGATATTTTTAACAACGGTCAAGAAAACGTTTTTATCGCTAACTGGAGTTAAAACATCAGCAACATTTGGTTTATAAAGAGTACTTCTTTCGCCAACATGAGCGACTTGTTCTGGGAAAAGGGCAGAAGCCATTGGTTGGATTCTATCCCTATTGGAATAAGAACGGAAAGGTTGGTTACCGACTTTAGAGATATCGATATATGAAGATTCTTTTAATCCTTCTGCTTCGATTTTTAGCAAGAAAGAATCGTCTTTAAATGGGTTATCAAGAGTAAAATTGGCCCCTGCAACAGTAAGGGTGCTATTAGTAGAGCTATAAAGAATAGTAGCGCCACTACCTTGATAATTTTCGCTTGCGGCTTGGGTTCTTCCGTTCACGCTAACTTTAGAAGCTTCAAATTCAATGGTTACTTCTTCTCCGTCGCTAAATGGAATAAGGTGCATTCTTACCTTATTAGAAATATTGGTCTTAAAGGAGAATTCAAATCCAGAAAGAAGCAATTTGTTGATAAATTCCATTGATCCATTTCCGGTGAGCTTACTTTGATAACGTACATAATCAGCATTCTTGCCTTCGCTATCTTTGACATCTTTGCCAGTGAAATCTCCAACGAAATATTTAGTAAGGTATACATTCTTGCCATCATAGCCGGTATCGATAATATTTACTCTATCGGTCTCGATTAATGCAGATGGGTTACTTTCTGGAACGAATTTGAAGGAAGCATATTTACTTCCACTTATTTCTAGATCAAGAGGATCAAATTCCTTATATTCCCCATCATCGAATTTGACATAGGAAAGGATTTTGTCTTTGCTCTCGCCATCTTTACCGTATGTATAGGCATTAGGAACATCTATTGTATAGGAAGAGCCCTTCATGAAATAATGTGGAAGGCTAACCTTATCGGTTTCAAATGTCGCGTTATTATTAACATCAACATCAAATTCATATTCTTTTTTACCAGAATAGAAACTATCTTGGTAACGATATGTAAGATGATATTTACCAGCTTTTTCTAATTTATATTGGTCAATAGAAGAAATAACATCAATCTTACCACTTGGATCTTTTACTTCGACTTTAGTAACGCAGTCATCATTTAAGGAAGTTGCTTCGAAATTATCGAATTTAACTAAGGTTCCGGCTTTTAATCCTTCTAATGGCTTTACCTCGAAATGGATTCCTTCCTCGCCGAAAGAAGAAACGAATAAATCAATTCTTTCAGTCCCGACATTTCCATATACGTCAACTGCTTCATAAATAATTGTATAGATACCTTTTTCAGTCGGGGTAAAGGAATCATTTTTGACGGCAATCATCTTCTTTGAAGAAGAATCATATCCATAATAGACAGTCTTCTTTAAGTCTCCAGAAAGGGCAGTTTCATCAAAAGCCTTGGCTTCTGGAATCTTGATTTCAAGCCCACCAACAACGTTTGCTTTCTTTTTTGCGTTCAAATCAATTATTGGGTTGATTTCGTCTTTGTAGTAATCCATTGGATTGAGGCTATCGCCTTTTATTCCGCCGATTTCACCAATTTCAATAGGAGCGCTATCTAATCCACTATATCCAGATGCAGTTAGAGAAATATAGACTAAACCAGTCTTAAAACCGGCAAAATTTGTATCAGGATATATGCTTGGATTATTTAATTCGCTGACTAATACATAGTTTCTAGCTTGGTCATTTTCGGCATAGATACGGTAATTGCTTGGGTTAGAAGTATCTAAATAATAGGAGACATTGTTATAAATCTTCGATGTAGGGCTATTGCCAGTTATGGAAGTACCGCCAGTTGGGCTAATACGGTAATTTGTCGAATCGATTGTAATCGTACCGGAATCATCTTTAGATAAACCGGCAACTCTGCTTCCGTTAAATCCAGCAGAGATATAGTTTTCATAATAATAGGAGCCCTTGCTATTTGTAATCGTGAAATAGTTTTCAGGATCATAAGCATCGGTAACACGGACTGTGATGGAATGGACGCTAGGATTGACTCCTAAATCCTTGACATTCCACATGATTAGTTTTTGATATTTGGATTTTGATAAATCTATCGGCTTAGAGAAGGTGAATGTATCGCCTTCAGTCAAGCCAACTTTTAATCCATAAGGATATCCGCTAGAGGCAAATTGGGGATTAAGAGAGCCATAATCGATAGAAGATTTATCCCCGCCAAAAGTATAGACATCTTTAAAAACAGAGAATGATTTGGTGTAAGTAATCTTGTCTTCCCCTACTAATAAAAGGGTATATTTGCCATAACTATCTAATTTATAAGAAGAAGCAGATTTAGAAGATCCGTTTGGATAAGTAAGATAAGAAGCGGTGACTTTTACATCCTTGCCATCTTTAGAAAGAGTTACATCCTTGGAGATAAATAATAAATCTCCAATGTTATAGGAATCTTCTACATCTAGATTATTTATGGAGACTTCTTCCCCTTTTGTTTCCAAAACAGAATTAGAAATAGTAGAAAGCCCAAGAATGGATAAAGTTGCCAGTGTGAATAACGCTTTTGCTTTTTTCATTTTGTTGATACTCCTTTTATTCTTTTAATCCACCCACGGAGACATTGCCCATGAGTTTATTCCTGAAAATAACGAATATGATTGTGATTGGGACTGCTAATATCATCGAAGCCGTAATCTTTAGTGGGGTAGTTTGCAATAAGAATTTTTCAGTCCCTGTCCCAATGTCAGATTTAGCTAGAGACATTTCATATACCGCCCTAGCTAGCGTTGGATGTGTTGGAAGGTATAGCATTGTCGCCTGCCAGTCATTCCATAAGGCAATGAATTGGATTAGGAAGACCGTTCCAATAGTTTTTATAGCCATCGGGAAATAGATACGGAACATGACCGTGAAATCATTCGCACCATCTATTTCAGCTGCTTCCCTATATGTATTAGACAAGGAAGAGAAGAAGGCATAATAGACAAAGTAATACATACCTGCCCCAGAGAAGAAACGTAGAAAGTTTCCCCAAAGGCTATCGAATAACCCTAATTGCCTTAACCAAGTTAATTCACTAGGCAATGCACCAACGATTGGGATTGATAACATTAAGGTGAATACAACATTTATGACCGTACAGATCTTATATTTATATTTGGATGTAATATAGGCAGTAATTGCAGGTACAATCGAATAAATTAATCCCCCTACCCCTGCATAGACAAGAGTATTCATTAACATCGATAAGAAACCAATATTCTCTTGCGAATGCATGATGAGAGTATCCCCAACATACCAGGAGGCATTAAGCTGCATGAATATCAAATTCTTGAAGATAATCCCATAATTCTTAAGATGGAACAATTGATAATTACTAGCTAGTGGATTCTCCCAGTTCCCCCAATCAACAAACGGGAAGGCGATTGCTCCGTTTTGCTCAAAGTCATTTTTGCTTTTCAAGGAAGTCATTAACCCCCAAAGAAGAAGGAAGAGCAAGAATAAAGCGAATAAAGAAATCAAGATAGCAAGGAGGACATAGAAGCAAATATCGATCTTTGATGATTTCGGCTTCCTGCCGCGTTTTATGTTATTCATTGAGTTGGTCCTAACTTTTTCCATAACTAATCCTCGCTTGGTCCAAACCTATTTAGTAAGAATTTCACTAAGAAGGTTGTTGGAACTATAATCGCGGTCAAAACCAAGCCAAAGGCAGCTAAGGCCGGATAACTAATATAATTTGGTACGCCTCCAAGAATGTCGGATTTTAGGGAATTTAGGTAAATGAAGTAGCCAACATTCCCCATCGCCATCGCATTCTCACCATAAATATTGAATACCTGGTATTGAGATACGAATAATTGGGAAATGATGACAATTGCCAAGGAGACAATAGTTGGATAAATCTTTGGTAAGACAACATGCCACAAAATTGAAAGTGTATTTGCCCCATCAAGAGAAGCGCTTTCGATAAGGGCAGGGTTTACATTGCCCATCGCATTGCTATAAAGCAAGACATTAACACCGAAGCTCATGACAACATTGAAAGTAATCATTACCCAGAGCTGCATATTCGGATCACCTAGAGCATCCACCTTTTCGGTGCCAAACAAATTAAATAGGATTTCTGGTATGGCATTTTGAACTACATATCTAAATAAGAGTCCTAATACAATGCTAGATAATACTTGTGGGAGGTAAAGAACCGTACGGAAGAGCGCACTTCCTGGTTTTTTCTTATATATATAATAGGATGCAAGCAAAGCAAGAGGCTGGGCGAGAAATAAATCAACTGCGCAGAAAATCAAGGAATTTTTCAACATATATGGATATTTTGAAAAGGAGGAAAGTGCAACCTTGAAGTTTTCCCACCCAGCAAATGTGGTGACAATTCTCTCTAAATCATAATCTAGAGTATATGTTTGGAAAGCCATGATGAAAGAATTCATGTTGACATAAAGATAAAAGAGAAAGAAATGGATGATTGGTATTATTAGAAATGCCATGCAGAAAAGGAAACGGGTTAATTCCTTTTTGTTCTTTGCCTTATTTTTATCACGTGTAATTGTTTTATACATGGTTTCCCTCGTCAAGACTACTTAGACATTTTGTCCCAGTTATCTTTGGTTAATTGAGTGTGTTCGAATATATATTGAGAGGTGCAATCTAGTTTCCTAAAGGCGTCTAGATATCCACCTTGGTTTTGGGTTCCGCTACTAGAAGCAAAGGAAGAAATTGTCATGGTATAGCCATATAAGAAGGTGGCGAAATTCTTTTTGTAACGAGTGGAATAGGAAGATTGTTGGACTACTTCTGCATCAGCTCTATAAGCAGCCAAATCTTTATAATATGTGTTATTTAATGCATCAACGTTATAGGAATATTTAACTGGAGCGGTCAATCCGGTTAATTCACTAAAAGCAGCAAGTTCATTTTCGCTATAGATGAATTTGATGAATTCCTTAACGGCTTTGGCCTTGCCATTCTTTTCACATCTAGCATTAGCGAAAGTCAAGGTTGAACCAACGTTGATTAAGGTTGGTCTCTTTCCATGTCCTTCACTGACTTGACCAGTCAATTGAGTTGGAAGAGGCATAAATGCAACGTGACGATCTGGATTATCAACATTCATCTTGGCGTAATCGCTAAATGTTCCAACATCAGCAGCTTCATGGCACCAATAGGAACCGTCCCAATACATACCATAGGATTTACTGTTATGTTTATTGATGAACCAGTTCATGGCTTCGACTGGGGTTTGGTTAGAATTAGCAAGTGCTTCGGCATCGATCCACTTATTGGCAAGAGCCATTTCAAAGAAAGCCAAGGAATAATAACGGTTAGCCATGTTATACATTTGATAACCATTTTCATCATTTAGCTTCATCTTTGTTGTAACTGGCTTCTTTAATCCAGAACCGGAATAGAAAGCATCTTCGCTTCCAAAGCTAGAAACCATATCAACTTCCGCATCAGTCCAGTTGCACATAGTATCTTTCATGCCATCTGCGCCAGTTAATGATGCCCACATGGCAAGAGGCAAGTACCAGGAATAATAATGTCCGCCGCCACAGATAAGTAATGGGGAGACACCTTCACCAGCCATCTTATCGCAAAGGATATTGAATTCTTCTAATGAAGATGGAAGTCCATCATCATAGTCTCCGGCTTTGCCGTTTGGGCCGACTGATTTCTTGGCATTTTTATCAGCTACAAAATAGGCGTTGCCATATTTGCTTGTATATAATTCCTTATCTTGTTCATCTACGCTAGGATCGGCAAAATAGTAATTCTTTTGTTCGAAAAGGTCCTTGTCATAGCTAATTCCCGGGAACCATTCATAATGTGGCAAGGCATAATATTTGTCATCTGGTCCTTTTAGTCTTTCTAAGGTATTGGATTCGATTGTATTGCTAGTAACCATTGGTTCGACAATATCAGAAAGATCCATCAAGAAATTCTGGGCAGCTAATTGATAGATATCTGTAGTAGATTCATAGATAAAGATATCATCACCACTAGTCTTCATTTCTGAATTAAAGACAACGCTCTTCTTTGGGGTGATTTTGAAGGTAATGCCCTTCTTTCCTTCTTGGAAAGAGGTTTCCTTATTGGCTTCGGCAAAACGCTTTGTAGCTTTGTCTAGCCATTCTCTTCCGCCAGTTCCATTAAAGACAAGGATGTTGACATTTGTGGTTGTGGAGGAAGATCCTCCTCCCCCAGTACCACAGGAAGCTAAACCGCCAACTAAGGCAGTTAGTCCAACTAAAGCTAAACGATTGATTTTGAGATTTTTCATTTTTTTCTCCTTTTTTTGGTTTTTATAGTTTTACATCGTAACTGATATTGAATAAGAGCAATTTAGATTGTCTTTTTCTAAATTTAAGGTAATGACACCGCTATTTCCTGCTGGATTTGCTCCAAGAGTTGAAGCTTTTTCAAACATGAGCAATCCATTTTCATAAGTAGCATTTTCGATGTTCTTGCCGTTATAGGTAGCTTTATTTAATGTCATACCAGCATATTTAGAATCGACTTCTATAGAAACATAGTCTCCAGAAATGTCTAATTTCATGCTATCTTTCAAGCTGGTCTTATAAGAACCAGTAATGCCTTTCATTTCCATTGGCAAATAGCATTTATCCAATGTTATTGTTCCGCCGCTGATATTACGTTTGATACCTACATAAGCGAGTTGATCGCAATTCAAGACAAAGTTATCAAAGACACATCCGCCCATTCCTTCATAGGTAAGTCCGCCGAGTAATGAAACAATTGGGGCCACTGAATTAACTGTTACGTTTTTGAAGTAATTTGAATGAGCCATATTACTTGAGATAAGTCCGCCGCCTGATACAAGAAGACAATTTTGGTAATTGGCTCCGAACCCATCAGCAAGAATATTAAAGTTTACATTTTCTAATGTAGCCCCGCATAAGGTTGCACCCAATATAGCACTAACAGCATTACTACCAGATGAAGTGCCGAATTTAACCGAGGTGAAGTTGACATTCTTTAAAATAGCACCGCCACCGACAACAGAGAACAATCCGGCATAAGTTGGCGTTAAGAAGACTGTATGTCCTGCACCATCGATAACACCCCTGAAGCCCACGGCACCATTATCACTAATTTGATCAGAAATCCAGCCGCCATGATTAACTGGAGAACCTTCATTTCCAATATCGTTAGCCAAACGGTAATACCCAAAGTTAATGACACGGTCGCCAGTTCCTGATGGATTAACTACTTTTGCACGGTATGTATCTAAGGCAATAAATTCTTCTTTTGTGCTTATTATCTTACTTATTAATAGGATAGGAGCGTAAACTGTAGTTTCTTTATCTCCTTTTTTACCAACAATAACGATATCTCTTTCGCCAGAGATGCCTTTATCCTTAATAGCTTTTAAAGAAATATTTGCAGGATTTTTGCCTAAATCGATATTTCCTAAAGAGATTGAAGTAATTTCATCTAGCCCCGCTTCTTCTAGATTTAATGAAATAGTTTCTTTATCTAGCATGAATTCTTGTCTAGAAGATAAGGTAACTCCTTCTATTTTTTCGCCAAGTAAGATTTCTTTAACCTTAGCAATGCTAGATGAAGGGATTCCAACATATCTAGTCAAATAATTCTCGATAGAATAGGATAGACTAGTCTTGCCGTCTCCATAATATTGCATGAGGTCGTTATATAGTTTCCCAAAGGCAACGTAATTCTCACCCGCTCTATCCATATAAACGCCAGAATCATCGAATGTATTATCACTAGTTAAAGCGCTTCTTAATCTTTCGCCGAATTTGCTAAAGCTAGTCAATTCAAAGTCGCGGATAGTGTCTTCATAGGTAACACCTAATAAACCTTCGATTAAGAAAGCAAGTGTCCCGGTTCTATCTGCGCCGGCATTGCAATGGAAATAGATTGGATAATTATCTTCATCAGATAATGTTTCAAATATTTCGCGTAAGGATTTAACGCTGATTCCATCATTTGAAACTGCCACATTATAATTGCTAGCAATCAAATCACCATAGGAATCAAAATTATTCGAAGCAGCATAGTTTTCTGGATCAAGAATCTTATTATATTGTCCTAATTGGGCTTGGATGTATTTCTTGCTTGAATCAAAGGCACATTCAGCTTGATTGCCGTCATCTTTGCCGGTAATACGTAAATCGATTTCAGTTTTGATTCCAAGAGTCTCATTGAAGACTTTTTTGCCATTTTCATCTAAATCGGCCCAGTTATTGAAGTTATTTAATAAACCCCCACGGAATAATTTGCCATATTTAATAGTCTTATCCCCTGCTTTCCATCCACCTAAATCACGGATGTTATAGGCTCCGCTTGCATTAATGAAACGGACAGATGTCCCGATTGTCTTGAATGCAGAGACTTCTGAAGTGTCTTTAGCTTTTGTGCCTTTTACTTTCCAATAATAAGTAGTATTTGGGATTAAGTTATCTAATGAGTAGGAATTAGAAAGAGAAGAAACCTTGACTGATAAAGCATTATCGAATTTATCATTATCTGCTACATAGATAGTGTAATTGGCACTTCCATCTTTTTGCCAGCTTAGCTTTACGGACGTACAAGTTAAGTTTTTGTTTTCAGCTTCTTTTGCTTTCAATATGGCTTCAATCTGTGCCTTTTCATCCCTAGCATTAACATAATCCATCAATGGGGTTGGGGTGATTTGGATTTGTTCCCCATCACTAGGCGAAGACAATTTGATTTTATTCTCGCCGACTGGCGGATTTACCTCTTCTTCAGTTGAATCGGTGGTAACAATAGAAGAACCAGTGTCAACTTCGCTAGAGTTTGAAGAAGATGGTTGGCATGATGTCAAGCTTGCAAATAATGAAGCAAGGCTTAAGGCAACAAATAAGGTCTTTGATTTCCTATTCATAGAAAACCTCCTTTTGGTTCAAAACTTTTTGTAAGCGTTTCCATTTAAATTTTATTTAGTTACAAAAGTAAAAGAAATCACCTGGCTTGATTTACTAATCGCACTTTTTTACTTCTACAAAATTAGAGGTATCTTAAAGAGACTATAAATGGGAACTATAAAAATAAAACCAAATTAATGGTTGATAAAATCTTTTGCTGTAAATGTATTCAAGGAATATAATGCAAAAAATAAAGGAAAAGAAAATGAAACAAGAAATACGATTGTTTAGTTCAAAGGAATACTCATCAACAGACCCTAATCTTCACGTATTTTTCTATTTGAAGAAGGGAAATGAGCCTTTGCATACCCATGATTTCATTGAGATCATGTATATAAATTCAGGGGAAATTGAAGAATATGTTAATGACAAACACTTCACTGCCAAAAAAGGTGATCTTGTTTTCATGAACTTCAATAGCACCCACTCCTTTAAAGCGGTTAACCAGGCAACTTTCTATAATGTTTGTTTCTATCCAGAGACTTTAGAGAAAATCATCAACCCCCAAAACGCTTTCTCTCTTTTGTCTTTATCAACATTTAATGAATTCTCAAAAGGAAAGGCCGAAGGCGTTGTTTCCTTTTCCCCTTCCGAACAAAGGAAAATCCAATATATCCTTGAAAGGATGGTAGAAGAACAAACTAGGCGTCTCCCCCGATTTGAAGTAGTCAATGAATCATTCATGACTATATTGATTACGATGATTTTAAGGAAGGTTTCATTGCCAGAAGAAACTGAAATCGATGCCTGGAATGAACTCGCCCAATATATATCCGAAAATCTTGATGGGAATCTATCATTGGAAGCCTTGGCCAAAAAATGCTTCTATAACCCTTCCTACTTCTCGCGATTATTCAAAAGCAAATTCAATGTTTCTCTTGTTGAATATGTATCCAATAAAAGAATTGAGAAAGCCATGCAGCTATTAAACGAGACTGAACTTTCAGTTTCTGCGATTTCTTCTTCCTGTGGCTTCTCTAATAAAAGTGTTTTCTACCGTACTTTTGCTAAAGTTACAGGAAAAACACCTAATGAATATAGAAACAAGAATGCTCAAAAGCCACTTAATTTAGCAAAATAACAAAGGGAAAAATCTTTATGGACAAGGCAAAATTACTTTCCTATTTTTTAGATAATGAATATGGACACCTTCCTTCTTTTAGTGATGTTGTGGTCTATTATGAATGCACCGATTCAAAAAATGATGCATTAGGGAAAGGGATATCCTTAAAAAACATGCGCGTCCATCTAAAAAGAAAGGAGCGCATGACTTCTTTTGGATTTGATTTATTCTTGCCTAAGAAACCAAAAGGGATATTCTTGTTTCTTTGCAATCGTCCAGTTGGATATATTTCTAAAGAGGAAATTGATCCTACCCGTAAATTAAAAAGCAGTTTCTATCCAATCGAAGAAATAACAAAAAGAGGTTATGGGTGCCTTGCTTTTCTTACTTCCGAAGTTGCAGAAGATAAATCCGGTTTCAAATATGGCCTTAATTCATTATTCCCCGAAATAAAACACGTTAACCCTGGCGAATACGGAACTTTATTAATGTGGGCGAAGGCTTTTTCTTTGATTATTGATTACCTAAAGCAAGATCCATCTACAAAAGATTTACCCTTAGCTAGTGTCGGGCATTCTCGTGGCGGGAAGACCTCTCTTCTAGCTGGTGTATTAGACAATCGAATCGATTTAGTCATATCTTCTTGTGCTGGCTGTAGCGGAGATGCCGAACAGTCTAATTACCATGCAGGTGCAGAGACAATAAAAGTCATAACAAAAGCATTCCCTTATTGGTTTACCCCAAATTATGTTGAATATGTCTCTAAGCAAATGGAATATCAGCAAAGTGATTTCCTTTCTTTAATCGCCCCACGTCTAATCTATACTTCTTCTAAAAGCGAAGATTTATGGGCAGACCCTTTAGGAGAATATGAAACACTTCTAAAGCTAAATAAAGTCTATGAAGAAAACGGATTGACTGGATTAGTTCCATTCAAGAAATTCGATATAAACGAAGAAAATATCTCTCAAGATGGACATATTGCCCATCATCACCTAAAAGGAATCCATGATTTGGATATCAGGGACTGGAATTTATATATGGATTTCTTCGATAAGAAACTAGGTTATTAATCGAAATCCCAGCCGATTTTCTCGCCGATTAAATTATTTGTACGTAATCTGAGTTTATAACGATCTTCTTCTAGCTTTGATGCTGGGTGGACAAATGTTATCGCACCTTTATCGCTTGGAGAATAACTTATAGAGGCATCAACCAATTTATAGGTTGCCCTGCCCTTATTTTTATTAGAAAAATCTTTGTCTAAATAGGAAGATTCCCCTTCAAATAAACCAAGCAAATCATAAGTTGGCTGATTTTCTTTTGATCTATATAAGGCGACTTTGTTTTTGCTATTCCAAGTTAATAAAACCCCTTCATCTTGATAAGCCGCATTAAATCCTTTTATGATTTCTTTATTTGCTACTTTTGCAAAATCAGTAAATACATATGTATGCCCAACTTCTGTTTTAAATGAAATAAAGCAGTCCTTATTTTGGAATGGTATTTCTTTGTTATTATCTTTGACGCATGTGTTCTTATTGATTCCAGGATAATATAAAGCCAGGTCGCTTCCTTTGATTGAAGTAACTCTCACTTCTTCTAAGAGCCCATTCTTATAGACAATATCTGCATCGAAATTGCCTCTAGCTTTAAGTCCTTTGACATGGACATTTTTCCAGCATTTTGGCAAAGCAGGCAAAATAGAAATAAATCCTTCATGGCTTTGTAAAAGCATCTCCGCCATACCTGCAATTGCCCCAAAATTGCCATCAATTTGGAAAGGAGGATGCACATCCCATAAATTTGGATGGGTCTTCTTTTGTAACAATATCTTCAATAATTTATAGGCATGGTCTCCATCTTTTGCCCTACTCCAGCAACATAATCTATGCGCTAAGGCCCAACCCGTAGAGAAATCTCCCCTATAGGTTAAAGTAGATTTAGCAGCATCAATATAGGCTTGAGTTTTATTAGTCAATAAATCCCCTGGCATAAGACCTACAAGTTCAGATAAATGACGATGGTTATATTCGCCAATCTCGCCATAGAAATGCTCTTCCCCGTATTCTTTTATTTGGTTTGAATAACCGATTTGGATTGCGTCATAATGACCTATTTGCTCTTTTTCTTTTTTAACTATTTCATCTTCAATCCCTAGGATAGAGCTGAAACGAATATCATTTCTAGCATTCTCTTCTAGCCACTGCTCATCAAAAGCGCAGCCAATCGTATGATAATATTGTTGCTTTTTATCTCCGTTTACCCAGTGTCCTGCTAGGATTTGCTCAGGAGAAGCGCTACATGTACAAAGATATTTATCATCATATTTTTTAACGCACCTTAGAAGGAATTTAGCTAATCCGTGTATGCAAGGATATACGCAATCCTTTAATAAGTCTTCATCTAAAGTGTAATCATAGGCATCGGCAAAAAGCTCTGCAGTCATCCCTCCTGTGCCAGGCCCAGAATGACCTTCTGGATTAAGTCCTTCCACTTCATAAGCAAAAGCACCTGTCCCAATAATCCAGCCAGAATCTTCATTGCTTACATCTTCATTGAAGGCTTCTTTAATGTATTTTCTAGCATTTTCACTCGCTTTAGGTAAATAGGCTTTAAAGAAATCAATATAAGAATAGAAAGTCTCTTCTAGATTAGTTATGAAGACAGGCCAATAATTCATCTGGATATTGATGTTATGCCAGAAACCTGATCCCCATGGAGATTTATCATGAACAGTCCATACTCCTTGTAAAGAAGCAGGCAAGCCGCCTTTTCTAGATGAAGAAATTAATAAATGCCTTCCAAAGAAGAAATACAATTCTTCTAGATATGGTACTTCTTCATTATTCCTATAAGCCTCAAGAAGAGCAGGTACGCTTCTATTATCTTCATCTTCAGAGAGAATAAAATCAACGCGATCCATTAAGGACGTGTAGTCGTTTTTATGGTTTTGATAAAGAGTTTCGAATGATTTTTTAGATGCGTTTTCAATTGTATCCAAAACTTCCTTATGAGGATCTTCCCCAACTGCTTTTTCTAGGAAGAAGGCTTCTTTACAAAGCTTATAGGAAGTTCCACCAGCAAAGATAATGGTGATGTTTCTTGCATCATTTATCTTAATCCCGTCTTTATTAGTTTCTTTATTTCCATCATTAAAAACACGTATACGTCCTTCATAAATTAAATCTCTACTAGGGAGGGTGCCTCTAGCTAAAATATCTTCTTTATCTACTTTGAGTTCTCCAGTCCTGCCACCTTCTTCAACGCTTCTATCCCCTAGATAAGGAATAACTAATTTAATTAATAAAGAAATAGGTTTAGAAGAATTTATATGATAAACAAGGACTTTATCAGGATAAGAAAAGAAAGATTCTCGTTTTATTTGGTTATCATTAATTTCATATGAAGAATAAATGATCCCATCATTTAGACGAAGTCCTCTTTCATAAGAATTAACATTTATATCGCTTGATTCGATATGTATTTCAAGGAAATTAGATACCCCTCCTTTAGAGAAGGGATTAGCAAATTCATTCGTAGTTATTTGGATTCTTTCCTTTTTGACTCCTCCAAAAATAGAGGCTCCAAAACGCCCGTTTCCAATTGGCAAGGAATATTTTTCCCAGCCACTTATTGAATCAGGAGCTTCTTCTAAATAACGTAAAACCAAGTTCTTTTTCATAACTCCCCCTAACAATGAATTATAAATGTCGATGTAGATAGATATTTCAAAGGCTCATCAATAATGACTTTATTACCTACCATCTTATAATTTGCTTTCTTGATGTTCCCGTCTTTACAAATCATTTCAATGTCTTTAATAGGTATATTGAATGCTTCGAATTCGGTGTTATCAAAATCATTATAGTTTGCATTAGTTAATACCAAGACATAACGTTTTTCTTGCTTATATAGGTATGGATAAATTCCATCGCTTAAGCAATATATGAATTCGTTCTTGATGTTAGGCAATAGATATTTAGCAAACAAGAATCTTCGTAGCGGCATGAAAAATGATGTATCTTCGCTATTTTCAATTCCATATGGATAGACAAAGAAAGAAGAAGTATAGGCAACTCCATTTCCAGTCAATTTCATCCTTGCATCAAATAAACCAGAAACAATATTCACATCATCTTCATAAACAATGGAATAATAGTCTCCGTTTCTTCTTTGGCTTGTGGCTTTATAATGATGCATATTGTCATAAGTATCATTTAGCATCATCTCGAAAGCGTCATATTGATGATGTTGGCCTCTAAATTCAACGTTTTTCGCATGAATTAGGTATAAAAGATCATATTCTTGCAAAATAGATGCAGCTATCCCATCCACAAATACATAATTGTTCTTGAACAATTCAATTAATTCATCCTTGCTAAAATTACGAACATTTTGGCCATTTAGGAAGACCATCTGGTTATTGAATGATTTATCTTTGCTTACTTTATATGAATAACCTAAAGAAGAGAAATAACCAACTATATCAAAATCCTTTGGAATTAGATTTAGGAAGCCTTGTTTATGGGTATGATAAACAGTATTCTCGTCAAATGGAAAAGTGATTCCCTTCATTTGGGAAGGTAATAGATTCAATTCTTTTACTTTATTTAGATAAGGGGTTAGCTCTTTTATTTTTTCTCCATATCCAAATTCTTCCTGTACCCCATTCCCGCAATGGGCATAGATGTTATAAGTCATTCCAGATAACCCTAATGGAATCGCACTTTCTAATTGGAATGCAACAAACTTATTATCTTTTACAAAACTAGAAAACGAAGAATTCTCTAATTCAGGATAGATCAGGCAATCATCCCCAATAAAGGAACGGTTGACCATGCTGATGCGGTTGAAATCAAAATAATATTTCTTTGACCCTTCTTCTCTATAGGAAGGTAGATGTATTCTATCTATTTTAATTCCGTCTGGACTTAAATCTTCATGCAATTTAGCCCAGTGTCTAGCTTCCATTGCATGTTGAGAAGGCATTGAACTCATTAAGCCAATATGAGTAGATGGGTTAGCTCTTTTTACAGTTTCGGCGATTTCTTTTGCAAGCCCATCGATTGTTTCAAAAGAGAAATCTAGCCATACTTTTCTTTCTATTGATGGGATTTCTTCTTCTAAATGCTGGATGAATTCTTCTCTAGTTTCCTTTTTGCCTAGACGCTTAGAGAATTCTTTCATATGTAGAGAACAAAAGCAGCCGCCCCAATCAAGAGGTGGATGGTTATGGAGACGGAAATCGTCTTCAATCCAAAGAACCTCAGGCTTAATTTCTTTTACATAATATTCAAGTTGATGTAGATAATATTTCTTCCATTCCGTATCTAATGGACAGGCGACTAATTCGGAAGTTTTTCCATTACGGTCGACCATAGTTACAAAGTTTTGGCCTTCTTGAAGTTTCCTTCCTCTATCTAGATGTCCCATTTCCATCCAAGGATTTAAAGATATCGATACCCCCACTGCATTTAATTGGGTTTTTGCTTCTTTCATTACCTTTATCCAAGAAGGAAGTTCTTCATCTTTAATGTGGCCAACATTATGTTCTTCCCCATTAAAAATCAAAATGGCATTTTTAACCCCGTATTTCAAACAAAAATTCTTAATACTATCAATACGTTCTTGATAATATTCGTCTGGATAAATCTGGGCCCTAAGGCAATGAAGGAATTCGCTTTCCATAAATTAGGTCCTCCTATTTTTCTATTATCTTTCTTTTACTATAACACGCGATTTATTAACCTTGAGAAAGAAAGTAAAAAACTAGGAACTTTCCTTATTTCAAACTAATTTTTAAGAACGATAAGGCAAATTCCGATAAAAGATGGTTCCCATTTTTATCTACATCTTTATTATTCGTAGAATTATTTGAGATAAACAAATATGTAGTCTCTTTAAAGAGAAAATATGAAGATATCTTCTTATTTTCATTAAATTCTTTATCTTCTTTATCAAATACTTTCATACCCCTAGCCTTGTCATTTGAATCGATATAAAAAGAATAAGAAGGATCTATTGCTTTGATTTTATTTTGAGTGTCTATATCTAAAGGCAATGAATAAGAAACATATTCTTTATGGCTAGAAATTACACTTTCGGGGAGTAAATATAAATCAGAAACACTAGACAAATATGAACTAGCTAACTGGTAATATTGGATATCATCTTGGTTATAACTAGTAGAATTAACCGCATGGATAACGTTATTTTCTACTGAAGAAAACATTTTCTCTTGGTAAGAATAATCTAAAACCTCTCCTGTAACGAATACATCTAGTATCTCATTATCCTTTAGACGGTCCTTGCTTTGGAAAATGGAATACAGGCTAATAGATCCAACAAGAAATATACCGACTATTTTCCACCAGTCATATTGGAGATAAGAACGTAATAACCTATTTTTCATCGCTTATCTCCTTATAACCAATTAAATAATCATGACTAAAGCAAAGAAGATATTTCTTCCCTTCGCTAAAAGAGATATTAGATTCATTTAGGATAAGGAAAGTATGTTCGTTACCTTTTCCATCTATAAATATGTAGGAAGAAAAAGATAGCTTATTTGAATACACGTCATGGCTATTTTCTTTAAATATGAATATATCTTCTTCATTAGATTCCCTAATTTTAAGAAGTAATAGTTGTTTTGATTTTAAATATTCAAACTTAAAAAAGAAGAAATAATAAAAACCAAGGACACCTAATAAAAACAAAGCCAATGATAAGCCTAGATATAGCCACATCTTATTTCTTGGATGAAGGAAATAAATTAATAAGAGTCCTATTAAAGCAATCAATGCAATCGCAATACTTATATATAGATATATGGCCTTGCTCTTTTTGATTTTATAATCGTCTTCTTTAGGATAAAGATAGTTCATTTTAAAAATTCCCCTCTTAATCCTTTTTGATATAAATTTGGATAATATTCTTTGTTGGTATATTTATCAAATATAGATAAACAAACTTGATGCCAGCCAGTAATTAAAACAGGCAAAATAAGTAAGAAAAGAGCAACATAGCAAATAGCTTGTATCATGATTTGATCAATAAGCCCTAGACACATTACCCCGCATCCAAATATAAAGAAAAGCAACGTCATTAAAGGTTTTTTCAAACAATAGAAAAATGAGTTTTCGATTACTTTTATAAATGTATTCGCATAAAGTAAAGATTGAGATAATCCCATCATCATTAAAGGAAGCAATAAAAGGATTAATCCGGAGATAATATAGACTGCTATCGCATTTGTTATTAAGAAAGAAACTAAATCATTAAGGAAGAAACATAACGAAAATAAAAACCAATAAATGGAAAATACTTTGATGTTTTGCTTTATTCCTTTTTTAAAATCATGCCAGAAATAAATCCCTTCTCCCCATGCCCATTGACGGATGATCCTTCCTATTCCTGCTAAAGCAACAAAAATAAAGAAAAAAGAGATTCCATAAAATAAATCAAATACCAACGTTGTTGTTTTATAAAATGAAAGATATCCCACTTCTTCCATTGTTTTAGATGCAGGCAATAAAATCGCATAATATTTAACTAGGAAAGTTAACAAAAATGGTAAGGCAAAAAGAAGAATCACTAGGCCAATTTGTAAAAACAAGAGGGGCCTGGTCTTAAAAAAATCCAAAAACTGCTTACCTCTAGTTTCAGGCAAGTCATCTAATGAAAATTCTTTTTTAGCAGGTCTAAATTTCATTCGCTTGCCTCTTTATCAAATATATAGGCGATGTCAACTTCACCTAATTCGCTAGAAGGTTTAACCCATTCTAAAGTTCCGTTTTCTATTAAATATATTTTAGAAGATATATAAATGGCTTCTTTTAGATTATGGGTAATATAAATTGCAGTAACTCCGTATGCCTCTAAAGCATTTTTAATAGTTCTCAATACATCTTCTTTCTGAGGTCCGTCGACATTGCTTAAAGGCTCATCTAATAAAATTAGTTCAGGTTTTTTTATTAAAGCCCTGCCTAAACATACTTTTTGGATTTGGCCAGTTGATAATTGCCTTGGTTTCCTTGTTAATAAATAGGAAATATTAAGGGTTTTAGCCATTTCATTAACTTTATCCGTGATAGTTTTAAAATCATCGCGTTCTAATTTCAAAGGAAAAGCAAGATTATCAAATATAGTCATATGGGGATAAAGGGCAAACTCTTGCTGAACGTAACCGATTTTACGTTCCTTCATACTCATCTTTTCTATATCTTTCCCATCAGAAAGAATTAATCCATCATAAGAAAGTTGACTAGATAAAGCCCTAAGCAAGGTAGTTTTGCCTCCCCCGGATTCCCCCATGATACAGCTAACTTTCTTATTCTCAAAAACGCAAGAAATATCCTTCAACGCAGGATATTGCTCGTTCTTTTTTCCTAAATAAGTTACTGAAAGATGCTTTAGTTCTATTGTCGGCATGAATAAATAATAATATTTTTCTTTAAATATTGCTTGTAGAAATAATCCATTTGTAATGGCTTACTAATAATCCTTCTTCTCTAGTTGGATCTAATTGGGTTTCTTCTAGCTCCTCAATTTTAGCAATCTCCCCTTCTATATATTTAGAGATTCTATTTTTTGCATATATCAGTCTATTCTTCAACCCGCCTAATCTAATATCCACAATTTCATATCCAAAAGGCTTATTTTCTTTCATCCACATAGATTCGAATGAAGAATGAAATTTATCAACTTTTTCAATACAGGAAGTATATAAAGGTAAGATTTTATTTAATTCTTCTTTGCCTTTTTTATAAGCTTCATGAGTCTTTATTCCTAAGATGGATTTAATAGAAAGAAGATCTGCTAAATCGCTTGCTTCTATGAATAAATAACCATATGGGTCGTTTCTTTTTGCTGCTTCTAATAATTTTTTAGAGATAGAAGAATAATCGATCGGATCTAATTCTAAAAAGGCTTTATCAAATAAACCCATAAGTGGATCTTGGAAAAGTAGGCATTTTGCTAAGCCGTCTGTATTTAATAATCTTTCATTATTTTTATATGCAGTCGAACAAGCATCGAAAAGAAGGAAATCATCGAAGGATAAATTTAATTCTTCTTTGAATTTGTCTTTTATTATTTGATGGTCAAAGTTACCTTTAGCGAATTCTTTCGCGGCGAATAAAACTGGCAAGACCATAAATGGAGAGGTCTCTCTTCCATCATCTCCCCATAAAGTTATTAGGTAGTTTGAAACTGGTGATTTCTTCATTGCCTTAAAAGAAATCTCGGTGCTTTCTAATGATTTTAAGTTTGTTGGGGTATATCCTTTCCAGCAACATGCTCCTCCTACAAACCAGACATCTCTATTGAAGTTCTTAAAATAATCAAGGAAGAATTCGCAGTTTTCCTGTTCCCTAACGCAGTAATCCCAATAAGCTGGTTCAACATTTTTTGGTAATTGAACATTCTGTGACTTAAGCTTTGCTACATCAGGTTTCTTATCTAAATAATGCCCATCATTAACCATACGTACGAACATATCGCCCCACATATGGCAGCTAAAACCATATTTCTCTGCTATTTTAGATACTTTATCCAAATGGCGAATCATGATGCTAGTTTGATCTTCGTATCCATTCTTTCTTAAGAAGTTGCCTCTACCTAAGTTATAGGCTTCATCCATCCCGATGTTTAGATGTTTAGAAGAAAATGCCTCCCTAGCTGTAGCAATCATATCCTCGATAAATTCATATGTTTTTGGATCATCTACCATCAAGATATCATCAATATCTAGCATTGGGATGAAATCCTTTTGTTTTGATGGATTAGTAAAATGTGCCAAAGTCTGAATGCATGGGATTAATTCAATGTTCTTGCTTAAACAATATTGGTCTATTTCTTTTATTTCTTCAATGGAATAAGCACCCCTCATATAGCCAAAATAAGGACGATCTTTAAGTTTATATATATCCTCGCTATAGAGTTCTAAAGTGTCGTAACCTAACCTTGAAATCAAGTCGATAAAAGGAAATAGAGTTTCCTTTTTCATGACTCCATTTCTAGATACATCAAGCATCACGCCAAAATGTTTGAAACCATCCATATGTATAACCTCAATGAAAGTATATCCAATCTAGAGAAAGAAAAAAGAACAACAAAAAGAAATGTAAAATGGTAGGACAAACTTTTAAAGAAAGATATCTATAAGGCTTTAATTCTCTAAAAGAATCTGCATTGAAATGAATTCTTTAAATCTAGGCAAAGCAAAAGATACTTTCCCTCTTTGCTTTGATTCAATAATGCCTTTGTCCATTAATCGTTTTTTATAGACTTGGAAACCCCCATTGGTCAATTTTAACGAGGACATTATGTCTTTATTTGAATTTGATTTGGCCATTTCCTTTAGAAATTCTCTTTCTTTTCCTGTTAGATTTTCCCAAATTAATGTATATGAATTCTCATTTAGTTTTAAATCATATTCCTTGATTACATTGCTATTAATTCCGTTCTTATATAAAAGGGAGCCCAATAGCTGATACCCATAAGCATATCCATTAGTCATCTTGGCATATTTTGCTGCAGTTTTATCGTCCATCGAGAATATATTTCCGTATGAATATGCAATAGAAGTCAAATTCAATGGCTTAAGATTTAGTTTCGGAGCCCTAAGGAAAAAGGTTAAACTCTTGTCTTTTTCTAATTCAGAGACATTTTCATAAAGTCCGCTCATCAAAAGAAATACGGGATACCCCTCTCTAATTAATTGCTGGTATGTATAGGCAAAACTTTTCATCTTTTCGCTAGGAGAAACATCATCAATTGTAACTAATACCTTCTTCCCCTTCTTTTTCAGATACTCAAGCATTCTCTCAATCAAAGCAAAAATATTGTTAATCTGAGTTTTTCCTTTAATTGAAAAAGTCACTCCCTTAAAGGAAAATGAAAATTCAGGTTGTAAAAACAATTTAAAAAGCTTTCCTTGCTCGTATAGTTTTGAGGCGAATTGTTCTTCCAAATTATTAAATGGATTTAAATCAACGCATAAAAACCCAGAATCGTTAAATTCATGCTTTAAATATGTAAGTAATGCAGTCTTTCCAGATCCTCTAGGACCCGTAATGATAAATACTTTAGTTTCTGGCGTTTCATCTAAAAACGCAGTCTTTACTATATCAACATCTTTCTCTCTGCTGATAGGGTTTTGAGGAACTCCAGTAAATTTAACGCTAAAGGGGTCAGTCATATTTTTGCCTCCATAACTACTTTACCATATTTTTGTCATTCTTATATTTTTTTGTCATTGTTTGTCATTCGTTGTCATTGTTTGTCATTTGAAAAACTATTTGTCAATCCGAGGAAAACTATAAAAAGGCGATAGATTCATAAACCCACCGCCTTAAATCATTTATTTTTACTTATAATTAAGCAGTTACGACATCTTCAAATGACAAGGAGTAATTGCTTAGAACTCCAGACCATTTCTCAGCATGCCAGACAACATATTTCGGGCAGCCAACCATGTATTTAGATCCATCGTTATAGGTAATAACTTTGCTTGTTGACCAGCTAACTGGGTTTTCACCAGTAGAAGAAATCTTAATGTCATAAGTTTCTTGGTTGAAATTACTAGTATAGCAAGAGAGTTCGAAATGGAGTTTATCGGTTACTTTTACTCCGGTCATAGCAGCTTGGAATTCAGCCACATGTTCGGAATCTGTGCCGCCAACTTCAGACCATTCAAATTTCAAGTGGTTAAATGTGTTTTGGTATTGTTCCAAAGATAATTTAGTAACGGTTTTTTATCGTGGAATGTGCGGAAATCAAAGTTCATTTTCCCCCATTCTCCGCCATTTCCGAACTTGGTTGCTTGCATATCGAAGGATACTTTCCACTTCTTGGTCAAGGTGTTGGTATAAAGTTCGTTTGAAGTAACCATTGCACCATTGAAATCGCCCATGTTCTCATCGGCAACTTTGTCCAAATAGGTAAAGCCGTCCTTTTGAAATGATGCAGGCTGGTTTTTAAGGGTATCGCCGTAAGGGGCATAATACCTGAATTGTGATGTAGGCTTGACTTCGTTTAGTTTAGCAATAGCAACAGCACCTTCAAGTATTGTGAAATTGCTTAAGGTAACATTTGGAGCAACTTTTCCATTGCCATTTAATAAGATGCCTGGAACCGAATTTAGATTAAATAAAGCTGGATTAACATCAACATAGACAAGAACATCGTTTAGGAAGTAATAGATATTGTTCCCATCTCTTGCGACAGCAAATTTTGTGTCAGCATGGAATGGATCAATTGTTACAATGCCATTAAGCATATCTTTTCCTGACCACATCCTTGGTCCACCCAAAGCATCCCAACCAGTCATTAATTTAGAATTCGCTAATTCGAATGTGCCATTCGGTTGGGGCTTATACCCAAAATAAACAATTGGATACTCATTAGATGGGCCTAAGTCGTTGCTTGTGAAATTAGCAGCACAAATTAGCATATCACCAGTAACGTTTGAAACTTTTGAAACGGTGTATTCAGCATAATATTGCTTACTAGCACCGCTTGGTAAATAGAACCCTTTAATTCCGATTCCGGTATCTGATGTTTTTGCGACTGGATTAGTTGATTCGTTTTCTAATGTAATCTTAGCTGAACCGAAATTAGTAAATACTCTTTGATAAACCCTAATTGTTACTGTTGCAGTTGTAGTTTCACCTAAATCAGTAACCGAATAAGTCAATGTATGGATGCCAGTTACATTGCTTTTGAAAACTTTATCAGTAACTTTAACAGTTTCTCCTAAACTATCTGTGATTTTGACATCACTAGTAAGATCAAATCCGTCATATGAAACTGCTTTAACAGTTGGCAAGGTAAATTCATCGCCTTGTCTAACTTCTCCAGTTGTAGCACCTTCAAAGGCAATGGTAGGCTTTCCATATTGATTAGCTTCTGCTTCACATGAATAACTTAATGTAATGGAAGAAATGGTAATAGGGCTACCGCTAGCTTCGAAACATATATAACGGTAATCACCATAACTAGGATTAAAAAGCTCAGAACCGGAAACTAAATAGGTGGTTCTCATATGGCCTTTGCTATTTCCATATTTATAGATTAGCCGCCCCTCTCCACTAGCTACGAAATTTGCAACTACTTTGTTACCACCTGTGATTTGGTCGATGTTGTAGATTTTTCCGCCTTCACTAAGAATGACGTGACCACCTTCGACGCTAGAGGCACCTTCGTAAGAGAATCTTACTGTATTTCCTAATCTAGTTTTTATCTCTTTAGATGTTTCACCGTTAACATAGGCATTTTTGCTATCTAAAGATAAGGAATATTCTGTAGCTTCAGCTTTTAAGAAGGGGTTTTTCCGGTAACTTTCCCAATTAATAAAGTCAAGGAAAGGAAGGAAACCAAAGAACTAGTAATTAAAAGATTTTTCTTCATGAATTTAAATCTCCTTGTGACCTTATGTTAACAAGATGAAATAAGATTAAAAATCATTAAAAATAATGTGCGAACAAACCCTTATTTTCATCAAAAAAATCGATTGTTTAACATGTTCTATTGGCAACAGTTAATGCTATTCAGCCATTTAACAAATAAATAAATGAATGCAGTGGAATAAAAAAGCCACCGCATTAACTAACGATGGCTCAACTTGATTGATTAATACTGGCTGATGTTATCAAATGCAGTATCAACATAGCAAGAAGCTAGATTTCTCGTAAATTTCTTGAAATTCCATTTGTGCGATTTCTTATTCGCGAGGTTTTCTAGCTTGTTGTTTTCATCTAATTTTTTCATATTCTCTTAACTCCTTTCGCACAACCCCTTTCTTAAGGGGTCAGTAATGATAATCAAAATTTGATATCAATCAAGGGTTAAGCATATAGAAAGCGGTTACATTACTTTTTACTCTTTTTTAAGCTAGATAAAGATGAAGTTCTTCCTTGTTTTAATAACCTTTCATAATTTGCATTAAGTGCTTTTTCATAAGCTGAATTATAGCTAGGTTCATAGAATTTCTTATCCCTAATAGAATCAGGAAGATATTCAATTCTTTCCCATAAATCAGATCTATCATAAGGATATTTATCTTCTTCTTTCATATTTATAGGAGTTAGCTTTAGATAATCTTTTACTTCTAATGGGGTTTTAGAAGCAAAATCCATAGCGGATTCAATAGATAAACAGCCTGCTTTTGAATGAGGGGATAAACATAGATCTACTACTGCGTCTCCTAAAGGAATAATAGCTTCAGGAAATCCAACCTCCTCTGCTGCTTTTATGGCCATTTGGCATCTAAGTACTGCATTTGGATTAGCTAAACCTATATCTTCATAAGCCGTTACTAATAGCCTTCTTTTAATAGAATCCAAATCATTAGATATACATAGTTTAGCTAAATAATATAAAGCGGCATTGACATCACACCCCCTGATGCTTTTTTGTAAAGCGGAAACTGTATCATAATGCTCTTCTTCATCTTTATCAGAAGATATATTAGGGACCTTTTCAATAGATTCGACTTCTTCTAGGCTGATTACATGTTTCTTACTTAACCCAAATTGGACAGAAGATATATCTAATAAATTAAGGGCAAACCTCATATCCCCGCCAGATAATCTAGCAATATAGGACAAAGATTCCTTGCTAAATATTGATTCATTATTTAGTCCATCTTTAGAAATAATCGCTCTATTTAATCCTTCAATAATATCATCTTCAGTTAAACTTTTAACTTCTAATATCCTACATCTACTTCTAATCGCCCTAGATAAAGATATATAAGGATTAGATGTAGTCGCTCCAATTAAATAGAAAGTGCCGTTTTCAACATAAGGAAGAAGATAATCTTGTTTTGTTTTATCTAGTCTATGGATTTCATCAACAATCAATATAGATGGATGGAATATCTTGGCTTCGTCTTTTGCTAATTCTAAATCCTTTTTAGAACAAGTAACTGCATTTAGATTTATATAATGGATACCTAAGCTTCTTGCATAGGCCTCTGCTATTGTAGTCTTCCCAGTTCCAGGTGGACCAAATAAGACAAAAGAAAAAGGAGTTCCATTTTCTTTTGATTTATATAAGAAGGAGGAAGGTCCTACCAAATCTATTTGACCAATAACCTCTTCAAGGGTTTTGGGTCTCATTCTAAATGCCAAAGGTTCTTTCATAATCATACAACTATTATCTTATAAAAATTTATAAAAAGGTACGACAAAAAGAAGCAAA
>ENA-ORPK01000064-ORPK01000064.1-human-gut-metagenome-genome-assembly--contig:-NODE-64-length-93321-cov-8.086730_pt1 | contig 93321 bp, 65 predicted proteins | sample MGYA00242139_ERZ509068 | MGnify/ENA primary metagenome ERZ509068 (study PRJEB26280, sample SAMEA2338687) | human gut metagenome | biome: human gut; feature: human-associated habitat; material: faeces...
TGTTTGGGCGAGCATCTCTTGACCTGCTCAAACGAAAAATGGTCTTCAGCGACCTGTGCTTCAACTAAATTGCGGAAGAACCACCATTTTCAGGGAAAGACACTGGTGTACGAAACCACATTAGGAAGGTGTTTGGTACACCAAGAGGTCCGGTACGAAATTATCTTGCGATGACAGTTGGCACACAGGAAGGGCGGTCTGTATACGGACTGTATGTGGGAATGCATTCATCAAACGCATCATTACGAGTAACCTGAGGGTTAGCGGACATATTCAAGCAAGCATATTCATTAGAAATTGCGGCGAGCGTTTCGTACGATATTCTTTGATTTCGTACATTTGTCGGGAGGGAGTTGGTGATTATTTGGAAATAATCTGTACATTCGTGGGCGAAAGATCTGGAATTGATGGGGAAATATCTTGTCATAGAGACTACGGCCAGCCTTCTGCGGATTCCTTTGGAGAGCCTTGTGTATGTCAAGGCGGAGGGAAACTACAGTCGGATATTCACTGTCCTTGACGTGGTGAAAGGCAGCAAGGGCACGTTGGTGACGTACAAGCTGGGGTGGATCCACAACAGTTTGTCCGATGTGATCGGCGATGTCGAGAGCAAGACTATCGTCAGGGCGGGAAAAAGCCACATCATCAATCTGGATTTTGTCTCTGAGATCAACATCTCACAACAGACGTTGGCCTTGTCAGACTGCGACAGGTTCAATGTGGTGCTTTCCGACGGGCTGTCAAGAGAAGTGCTGAAAGCCTTGAAGTCCGCTCTTGGCAATGACAACAACGACTAAACGAAGACTCAAATGAACAGACAGGACTACGATAATGTGCGGGACGATGAAGTCATCTTCATAGGAGGTGACAAAGGTCGAAGCGTCAACGGGAACAAACCTCCCAAGCGGCCGAAGTGGCTGATTCCCGTCATCGCGCTGCTTGCGCTGGCCGCCGCGGCTCTGATCGCGCTTTGCGGGAGAGGCGAAAAGGCCGTGAGCGATGAGCAGACGGGACTGTTCGAGGAAAGCGTGGAGTCGAAAAGCGATTCTTTGATGACCGTCGCCACGGAAGATCCGGACTCCTGCGGGGTGGCATATTCAGAGAAAATAGACACCACGGTCGCGGGCGGCGTCCCGCTGACTTTGTACATCCCGCACTGCGCCGTTCCGGAACTCTCAGTCGGCGCGCCCGAAGCGGACAAGAGTGAATATGTCCTCGCGGCCCAGGCTGCCGACATCCGCGCGGACAACCGCGAGATTCTCGGATCCTTTGTGCTCAAAGGAGAAGTGCTGGCTCAAGGAATATCCAAGAAGGGCTATTGCGCCATCATCGACGGCCGGATCACAATCGGAGTCGCCGAAAACACGGACCTTTTCGACAAGGCCGTCGAGACGGAAGGCTACTTTTTCAGGCAATATCCTCTCGTGGACAACGGCTCGCCAGTTGATAACAATCTGAAGAGTTCCACTGTCCGCAAGGCGCTTTGCTCGAAGGCCGGCGAGATATTCATAGCAGTCTCCCGCGAGGAGATGACGATGCAGGATTTCGCCGCCGCTCTCGCCGCATTCGAAGTGGACAACGCGATCTACCTCGTCGGAAGCGCCTCGTCCTACGGCTGGTATATTCCTAAGGAAGAGGAAATTGTGGAATTCGGCATCAACGTACACCGCCGCTCCTACCGGAACGAGTCCTACATCCGCTGGCGGAAGGCGGAATAACCCGGCAATTATAGCCCAAAGGCAGCCGTTCAAATGAACCGGGCGGGGACATCGGTCGCTTCGACAGGCTCAGCGACCATGAAAAACGCATTTTCTGTTCATATTTAAAAGAGAATCGGAAGATTCCCTTCGATTTTGCAATGAATATTGGGAAAATATTCATAAATTTATAGCCACATATTAAAAACACATAACCACTATGGCAAAGATTATAGAATGCGTGCCCAATTTCAGTGAAGGGCGAGACAAAAATGTTATTGATCAGATCGTTAAGGCCATCGCTTCGGCCAAGGTGACGGTCAACGGCAACGAGGAGGGCGTCAAGGTGCTCGACGTGGATCCGGGCGAGGCGACCAACAGGACTGTCGTGACCTTCGTGGGCAGCCCCGAAGCTGTGCTGGAGGCGGCTTTCCAAGGAGTCAAGTGTTCCGGCGAGGTGATCGACATGAGGCATCACCACGGGGCGCACCCTCGGTCGGGGGCGTGCGATGTGCTGCCGCTCGTACCGGTCGCGGAGACGACTTTGGAAGAGTGCGCGGAACTGGCGCGCGGGCTGGCGAAAAGGATCTACGACGAGCTCGGCATCCCTTGCTACTGCTACGAGGCGGCGGCGTTCAAGCCGGAAAGGAAGAACCTCGCGGTCTGCAGGGCCGGGGAATATGAAGCCCTGCCGGAGAAGATCGCCGATCCTGCCAAGGCACCGGACTTCGGGCCTAAGGAATATAACGAGACAGTGGCGAAGAGCGGGGCTATCAATGTGGGAGCCAGAGACTTCCTTGTGGCCGTCAACTATAATCTCAACACGACATCCACACGGCGCGCGATGGCGATCGCCTTCGACGTGCGCGAGAAAGGACGCAAGATGCGCGAGGGCGGAAGCCTGACCGGAAAGGTCCTCAAGGACGAGAACGGCAAGGACCGCTGGCAGCCGGGAACCCTCAAGGGGTGCAAGGCAATTGGTTGGTACATTGATGAATATGGCATCGCTCAGGTCTCGATGAACATCACCGACATCAAGACGACACCTCTGCACGTGGCCTACGAGGAAGTCTCCAGAGCCGCCGCCGCCAGAGGACTCAGGGTCACCGGAGCCGAGATCGTCGGACTGGTACCGAAGCGTGTGCTGATGGAGGCCGGAAAGTTCTACCTTGAGAAGCAGGAGCGCTCGCTCGGAATCTCGGACGAAGAAATAATGAAGATAGCAGTCAAGTCGATGAGCCTTGACGACCTCAAGCCGTTCAACCCGCACGAGAAGGTCATTGAATATCTTATGGAAGATCCTGAGCAGATGGCCATTAAGGAGAGGCTCATCAGAATGACGCTAAAGGGATTCGCCGAGGAGACGGCATCCGAATCTCCTGCCCCGGGCGGCGGATCGATCTCCGCCTATATGGGAGCCCTAGGAGCGGCCCTCGGCACAATGGTCGCAAATCTTTCAGCCCACAAGAGAGGCTGGGATGACCGCTGGAAGGAGTTCTCCGACTGGGCCGAGAAGGGACACGCCGTAATGCGGGAGCTGGTAAGCCTCGTCGATGAGGACACCGCGGCGTTCGACAAGATTATGGCCGCGTTCGGGCTTCCTAAGGGAACGGATGAGGAGAAAGCTGCACGTTCCGAGGCAATCGAAAAGGCCACTCTATACGCCACACAGGTGCCTCTGCGCACGATGAAAGCCTCGTTCAAGGCCTTCGAGATCACAAGGGCGATGGCCGAGACCGGAAACCCAAACTCCGTTTCAGACGCCGGAGTGGGAGCTTTGGCGGCACGAAGCGCGGTTCTCGGAGCGCAACTCAACGTGAAGATCAACGCGGCTTCCCTGAGCGACAAGGCAAAGGCCGCCGAACTCGTTGCGGAGGCCGATGAGATCGCGGCGAAGGCAGTTGTGGAAGAGAAAGAGATTCTGGACATCGTAAACTCGAAGATCAATGGATAAGTTTAAGGAAGAGATACTTGCGGGCATCCCGCAGGACAGGCTCCCGGAACCGAAGCCTTATGACAAGACGATCAACCACGCCCCTAAGCGCAAGGACATCCTCACAGCCGAAGAGAAAGTGCTGGCGCTGAAGAACGCGCTGAGATATTTCCCGGCCAAGTTCCACGCCGAACTGGCGCCGGAGTTCGCCCAGGAGCTGAAGGACTACGGCCGCATCTATATGTACCGTTTCCGCCCGTCCTACGACATGTACGCCAGACCGATCGATGAATATCCTTGCCGGAGCCGCCAGGCCGCTGCCATCATGGCAATGATCCAGAACAATCTGGATCCGAGGGTGGCGCAGCATCCGCACGAGCTCATTATCTACGGAGGCAACGGAGCCATATTCCAGAACTGGGCGCAGTACCGGCTGACGATGAAGTACTTGGCCGAGATGACCGACGAGCAGACACTCTCGATGTACTCCGGCCATCCGATGGGACTCTTCCCGAGCCACAAGGACGCGCCGAGAGTCGTTGTGACCAACGGAATGGTCATCCCGAACTATTCGAAGCAGGATGACTGGGAGAGATTCAACGCCCTTGGAGTGTCACAGTACGGCCAGATGACAGCCGGATCGTATATGTACATCGGTCCCCAGGGGATCGTGCACGGAACGACAATCACGGTGATGAACGCGGCACGCAAGCAACTGAAAGCCAGAGGCATCGCAGGGACGAGGGAGAATATGAAGGGAATGCTATTCGTGACAGCCGGCCTGGGCGGAATGTCGGGAGCGCAGCCTAAGGCCGGAAACATCGCCGGGGTCGTGAGCGTCACAGCCGAGATCAATCCGCTCGCCGCCCGCAAGCGTTACGACCAAGGCTGGGTCGATGAGCTGCACGAGAATCTGGACGAACTCATCCCGCGCGTCCGAAAGGCGATGGAGAACAAGGAGACCGTCTCGCTGGCCTATGTGGGCAACGTCGTGGATCTCTGGGAGAGACTCGCGGCCGAGAATATTCCTGTGGACCTCGGTTCGGACCAGACATCGCTCCACAACCCGTGGGCGGGAGGCTACTATCCTGTCGGCCAGACATTTGAGGAGTCCGTCAAGATGATGGCCGAGGAGCCGGAGAAGTTCCGTGAGGCGGTGCGCGCGTCGTTGAGGAGGCACGTCGCCGCCATCAACGAGCTGGCAGCCAAGGGAATGTACTTTTTTGACTACGGCAACGCCTTCCTGCTGGAATCCTCAAGGGCGGGAGCGGACATATTAAAGGCAGACGGCACCTTCCGCTATCCGTCTTACGTCCAGGACATCATGGGACCGCTCTACTTCGACTATGGTTTCGGCCCGTTCCGCTGGGTCTGCATGAGCGAGAGGCCGGAAGACCTCGCCAAGTCCGACGAGATCGCCGTGAATATTCTTAAAAAGGAATTGGAAACGGCTCCGGAAGAGATTCAGGGACAGCTGAACGACAATATTCATTGGATAGAGGAAGCCGGCAGGAACCATTTGGTGGTCGGTTCGCAGGCCCGCATCCTCTACGCCGACTGCGAGGGCAGGACCAAGATCGCCCTGGCCTTCAACGAGGCCATCCGCAAGGGTGAGATTTCAGCGCCGATCGTGCTTGGCCGCGACCATCACGACGTTTCCGGCACAGACTCCCCGTTCCGCGAGACATCCAACATCTACGATGGATCCCGGTTCACCGCCGACATGGCCATCCAGAACGTCATCGGTGACGGTTTCCGGGGAGCCACCTGGGTTTCCATCCACAACGGAGGCGGAGTCGGCTGGGGCGAGGTCATCAACGGAGGCTTCGGCATGGTGATCGACGGATCGGCTGATTCGGACAGGCACATCACCCGGATGCTGTTCTGGGACGTGAACAACGGAATCGCCCGCCGCAGCTGGGCGCGCAACGAAGGCGCGGAACACGCCATAATGAGGGAAATGGAACGCACACCGGAACTTACGGTGACAGTTGCGAACCACACAGACGAAAACATTGTCAGAAAAGCGATTGAGGAATTATGACACACATCATCTCACACGAACATCTGAGCCTTGGAAGGCTTAAGGAGATAATTGAGAACCACGAGAGGGTCAAACTCGGCCCGGAGGCCGTGGCGGCCATTGAGAAATGCCGTAAGTACCTGGACAGCAAGATGGAGGACATCGGTCGCCCGGTCTATGGAGTCACCACCGGATTCGGTTCCCTGTGCAACGTGACCATCCCTGCCGACCAGCTCTCGCAGCTCCAGCACAATCTGGTGATGTCCCACGCCTGCGGAACCGGCGAGACTGTACGCCCGCAGATCGTGAGGCTGATGCTCCTGCTTAAGGCCCAGTCCCTTTCCTACGGCCATTCCGGAGCGCAGCTGATTACTGTCCAGAGGCTCCTGGACATGTTCAACAACGACATTCTCCCGGTAGTCTACCAGCAGGGATCCCTCGGCGCTTCCGGCGACCTCGCTCCCCTCGCCCACCTCAGCCTACCACTGATCGGTCTCGGAGAGGTTCTCTACAAGGGTAAGGTCAGACCAAGCAAGGAGGTCTGGGACGAGATGGGCTGGGAACCTATCAGCCTTCAGTCCAAGGAGGGTCTAGCTCTTCTGAACGGAACCCAGTTCATGAGCGCCCACGCCATCTGGTCGCTCATCCAGTGCCACAGGCTTTCCGAATGGGCCGACAGGATCGGCGCGATGTCACTGGAAGCCTATGACGGCCGCGTCGAACCGTTCCTGCCTCTGACCCACCAGCTTCGTCCGCACAAGGGACAGATCGACACCGCGGCCAGATTCATGACCCTGCTGGATGGCAGCGAGCTGATAAGGAACCACAAGGAACATGTTCAGGATCCATATTCATTCCGCTGCATCCCTCAGGTACACGGCGCGGTCAAGGACAGCATCCGCTACGTGGAGTCGGTGATCGAGAACGAGATCAACAGCGCGACGGACAATCCGAACGTCTTCCCTGACGAGGACATGATCATCTCCGCCGGCAACTTCCACGGAGAGCCTATCGCCATCCCGATGGACGCCCTGGCGATCGCCATGTCCGAACTCGCAAACATCTCTGAAAGACGAATATACAGATTGATTTCCGGCCAGCGTGGTCTGCCGAAATTCCTTGTCGCCACGCCGGGACTCAACAGCGGCTTCATGATCCCGCAGTACACGGCGGCCTCGATCGTGAGCCAGAACAAGGGACTCTGCTGGCCGGCGTCAGTGGACTCCATCCCATCCTCACAGGGTCAGGAGGATCACGTCAGCATGGGTTCCAACGCCGCGACGAAACTTGTGCGCGTCATCGACAACTGCGAGGAAGTGCTTGCCATAGAACTGTTCAACGCCGCACAGGCGCTCGACTTCAGGCACCAGATCGCCGGCAACAAGTCCTCGGAGGCCATCGAAGGCATATTCAGTGACTACCGCAAGGTCGTGCCGTTCATCAGCGATGATGTCTATATGCACCCGCTCATCCAGAAATCTATCGAGTTCATAAGATGACCATAATCACCCACATCGGCGAACTGGTCGGAATCGTTCCTGAAGGCGTTCTGCGCAAGCAAGGCGCCGAGATGGACGAGGTCGGCTCCTTGCGGGACGCTTACCTCACGATCGAGGGCGAACGAATCTCTGGTTTCGGGAATATGTCCGAGTGCCCGGTGCCCGGCCCACAAGATGAAGTAATTGACGCAGAGGGCGGTATGGTGATGCCGGCCTTCTGCGACTCCCACACCCACATCTGCTACGCCGGAACCCGTGAGCAGGAGTTCATCGACAAGATCAACGGCATGAGCTACGAGGAGATAGCCGCCCGCGGAGGCGGGATCCTCAACTCCGCCGATCTGCTCCACCGCACGAGCGAAGAGGAATTATATTCACAGACAATGGCGCGCGTGCGGGAGATGATCGCCAAAGGAACCGGCGCCATCGAGATCAAGAGCGGCTACGGCCTGACCCTTGAGGACGAGCTGAAGATGCTGCGGGTGATCCGCTGCGTCAAAAAGGACTCCCCCGCCACCATCAAGGCGACCTTCCTCGGGGCGCACGCCGTCGGCAGAGCCTTCAAAGGCCGGCAGAATGAATATGTCAACCTCGTCTGCGAGGAGATGATCCCCGCCGTCGCCGCCGAAGGGCTTGCTGAATATGTCGATGTGTTCTGCGACGAGGGATTCTTCACGGTCGCTGAAACGGATCGAATTCTTTCTGCCGGTGAGCGTTACGGTCTGATACCGAAAATCCACGCCAACGAGCTTGCCTGCTCCGGCGGCGTGCAGGTGGCCGTGAAGCATAACGCTCTTTCGGTCGATCACCTTGAGCGCACGACCGACGCTGAGATTGAAGCGCTTAGAAACTCACGGACAATGCCGACGATGCTCCCAGGCTCGTCATTCTTCCTCGGAATCCCCTACGGCAGGGCCAAGGAATATGTCAGCGCAGGTCTGGGCATAGCCCTAGCCTCAGACTACAATCCGGGATCCTCACCTTCCGGCGACATGCGTTTCGTGATGGCCTTAGGCTGCATCAGAATGCGCCTCACCCCGGCTCAGGCATTCAACGCCTGCACCCTCAACTCCGCCTATGCGATGGGCGTGGCCGAGGATCTGGGCTCGATCACCGTCGGCAAACTCGCCAACCTGATCGTCACCAAGCCCGTCCCGTCCCTAGCCTTCATCCCGTACTGCCACCAGACCCCGTTCATCGCCAAGGTTCTCCTCCGAGGCACTCATATCTGCTGATCGCAGGATCCTCGGCAACCTTCACCGACAACGACGGCGGCATTATAATGGTATAATGCCGCCGTCGTATGCCATTTTACCCTCGACTGGAGCGATATTGCCTGTTTCCGCTCCTCAGGCTATATCTTAAGTCACCCCTTCCTTAAAAGTTCTAATCCCTTCTGAATGAATAGAGGATAGTGCCCTCGACCAGAGTCCCATTAGCCTTATCTAATAAAGAACATTCAGACCTGCACACAAAAGATCCATCACCAAAATCATAAATGTCAGCCTGTTTCATAGAGTGGACAATATATGCCACATCCATAGATGTCTCCGGCGCAAGCTCAAAGGTTTCTGCCGAAAGCTTAGGATTCTCCCCTCCACCACGCCATTCCCCTTCTATGTCAATTCCTTGATAGCGAACAGAGGACAAGACATATTTACCCTCATTTTCAAGAGTAACATAATCCGGGATCACTATCTTGAAGAGCAGCTTATCATCATCACCCTGCGTTGAAACATCAGCCTTTCCCCAAGATTCAACGTAGCCGGGAATATTCTTGAACTCTTCCTTCAAATCACTTCTGCCTATGCCATCCTGATCCAAATCAACAATAGGCCCAGTCCAATAAATGTCTGTCAAAGAATATTCTCCACACAGCTTATCCTCAAGTCTTTCAAAATCAGTCAGGGCATCACGCTCATTCGAGCAGGACACCAGACTGATTCCAATAACAGACACTGTCAAGATAAACTTTAATACGGTCATATGGTTCATAACAATACATTTTTTTCCAACCGCAAAGTTCTGTAGAGATGTTGGTTATACAAAAAAAGTCTCACTTTTGATAGATATAGTTCCCTAATTCTAAGCAAGTTACATATCCGAAGAAATTCACCCCCTCATTCCATCCAAACTAAACAACTGGCCATCAACACCTTAGACCCATCAATAAACCCTAACCATTGTCATTATATATCTATGGGGCTTATAAGATTGCAAAACCAATTGTTTATCTGTTTGCTCCAAGATAAACCAATCACCTCCGACCAATCCATCGACAAAATGGATTATAGAGCCATCAATCCTGTATTTAAAATCAAGAGAATGACTCTCACCATTATCATCTTGATATATTTCCTGACCTTTACTCTCCGTTAAAAACTCCAGAACAGATGTAGAGGAGCCGACGACACGGTCATTATCATCAAACCAAGTTTTGGTAGCGTTCCATATAGTCTGATTAAAATTCAGATGTTGTTCTTCCACCTCGTGGCAGCTAAATAATATCATCAGCATCATCAATGATATTATCTTAGATATTGTCCTCATCACAAACCAATGATTTTATATGAATTTGCAATTGTCGCCAATGAAATTGATTTTGTCGGCAACGACTCCACCCAATCTCTTATTCCATAGTCATCTAAAATCCAGTCTTCGTCAATAGTATCCACACTTACAACAGATCGTGTTGTCAAAGGTGTAGGATCGTTATCAGAACACAGATAACGATCCTCCTTTGAACAAGACAACAGCAGCATCGCCACAAGCACAGTCAAGGTGTAAATGTTCTTAGTTAAAGATTTCATAACAATGATATAATATATTAATGATTAAGCATCTAAGACGATAATATGGTTATCATTCATAGTTCTCTGTACTCGTGAAAAATACAGCATAGTAGTTATGACCATTTTCGGTCACAATGTCCATTCGGTATGCGGTATCTGATCCTACTGGAATCAACATCCTTCCAGAAGAGCTGTTCCCAACATAGTCTTGGATTTCTCCTGTAGCCTGATTTTCAAGACACACTGTCACTATTCCTACATTAGACATAAATGACAACTCAAGGTTGTTCAAATAAGAATAATAACAGCACTCAACTTGAATCTTCGCAGGAACGTGATTACCTTTTGTATTCGGCTTCTTTATTTCTATGACCTTAATCGGTATGATGTCTTCCTTTTGCGAATACAACAACACATTGCTGACTGTCAGCAGTGCTAATAATAGTATAACCTTTCTCATAAAAAAATGTATTATTTCCGACTGCAAAGTTCGGGAGAAAGGTTGATAATGCAATGAAAAAAAGTTTTACTCAGCCCAAGTATAACATATTCATTATTAATAATTTGCCAAGCAGTTAGAATTCATTTTCTTACTTTTATCAATTAAATTATTAATTGCCAATACTTTAACTGGCAGCCCATAATTTATAGTAAATACAAACTGGCTGACTATCAAACAATTACGCTTATTAAGATATTAATTCAGAGAAAAGTGCCTGATGTACGCTATCCAATCTTAAGATTTTATCTTTGATATTGTGCCGCTTTGTGTAAACCGTGCTAACATTATAGCCCATCATTCTGGCTATCGTCTTAGTGTCGAAACCGAGGATTAAGAAGGTAATAAAACGAAAATCTCTCTCGGTGGTATTAGGCATTTCGGCGCGTAATTTTGTCATTATGCCATCAAGATTATCATCAAGCATAGACTCAAGATCCTTTTGGTTCGGCTCATCCAATATCGCAAGAATCTTTTTGACTTCAGCATAAATCTTATCCTTTCCGTTTCTGGAAGCATTGGGAGATTCCAGATACTGTCGACACAAGACATTCAATTGGGCGTACCGCCGTTTGTTCGCCTGGACATATTTCGCTCTCAATCCCATCAACACCTGTTCCTTTTCGGCTGCGCTCGAAAGTTTCTCCAACTCCACACGGTTCTCCCCAGCAAGGGACAATGCCGCCTCCAGCCTCGGAGAATACCGAGAGCAGGACTGCACGAATGAACAGATTACCAATATAATCGTTACGGAGAGATTACTTTTGAATTTCATTGTCCACGTTCTTGATATGTTTAATTTTTAATGAATCCAAGCACATTTGAGTCCTATATCTCAACTTTCTCATAGGCATATTCCGTACATTAACGGGCATTCGCAAAACCGACTCACCAACCCCAAATGCTTTATCATATTCCCGAATAGACACATACAGCTCCATTAACAAGACCAACGGATATAGTCGAGAAGGTACCATATAATGAGCAAAGATATACTCGTTCTCCGCTTTATCATATTCGTTCATATCTTTATAATTATCTCCCATAACGTTATGGAACATCGGGTCCGAAGAATATTTCGCACCATAACTTAAAATTTCATTACTCTTTTCATAATGATAATTTTTCCTCAACGCAGTTCCATAATCATAAATAAATCGGGAGTCACCTTTCAAATCATCAAACAACCTCTCATACTCTTTGAGTGCTACACTTCCAACTGATGACGCATTTAACTTTAGCCATTCAGTCTCAGAATGCCTCTCCTTGATTCTTGATGGAATAACCACTATCACACCATATACCACAAATAATGACAAAGCGACAGGAATACAAACCTTTAATACCCCACGTGACGGAATCGCAGATATCAAGAAAAAGAATAACGCTACGTTAAACTGCCACAAACTAAAAGGGTATGAAAAAAATGCGAATACGCATAGTGTGATCATCCCATAAGCCATAGGAGAATTCTGCTTAATAAGCGATTTCACGGCAAAAACCAGAACAGACACGAATAGAAGCATTACTGGAATACCATACTCAATGCCTACTTTCAGATATTCATTAAATGCATACACCGGTGCCCCTGCAACTCTTTCGGCCCAATCAGAATGGCTCTTTTGAGAGAAATATTCAGCCTGCGTTTCGCCATATACACCTAAAACCGTATTATAGCCATATCCTGTCAAAGGCATCTTTGAAATAGCCTTACATTCAACATTCCATATATGGAAACGTCCTAAGGCAGAATCTTTCTTTATAGCAAAAGTTGCCGCCATAAAAGTTAAGAGCAGGACAATCAGAATACCGATTGCGTATCGTCTCCTCTTGAAAAACAATCTGAATTTCTTCTCTCTATATGCAAATAAAGAAAGCGCAACAATCAATGCCAACCACGCAGCACGGCTCATAGAAGCCGGCAAAACAATCATTCCCAAGAAGAAAGCAAGTGAACTTACTATTTTCGTCAAACAAGATCGACCGACCTCTTTCTGATTCCGGGTCATAAACAGGCAAGGAATCGCAACAGAAAGCCCAACGGTTACAAACCCTCCAAGTGGACCGGGATTTTTAAAAGTCCCGGTCATGGGAAACAGATTATTCTCAGAAGGTAAATACCCAAAGCATTGCAAAAGCCCAATTGCAGATTCCGCAATGGTCAACGTAAGAATCGTACAAATCAAGAGCTTTTGCAAATTATTGGTCAATGTGCAACTAAATTAATTATGATTATTTCAAATGATAGACAATAAGACATGGGTTTCCGTCCTCAGGCAACTCTTTCAGGGTTGAGATAAAATTCTGGACAGCTTCATTTGACGAGCCAGCCATTATTTCCAGATTGTATTTATCCACAAAATCCCCTGGACTCCAAAAACCGATAAGGTTTTCGGAATCTGAAGCGACAACGTTTATCAAAGGGACTCCTTCATACTCATCACACGCTGTCTGCCTTAAAGGTAATCCGGTATTGGTGTCTTTATCAATCAAAAAGTAAACATCATTATACGTACACAACAATAAATGACGTTCAGACTCAAAAACTGAAACGAAACCAGAAAAATAGCCTTTTTGGGACATTTCCGAATATGTTGTAGCCACAGAAAACACTACGTGATTTTTATAATATTTATCATCGACAAGCATTCCCTTATGCTCCACATATAAAAGAGGCAACACCTTATTTTTATCGTCAAGCGTATAAATGGTATCATCAAATGGTTTCAGCAAAATGATACGATCATAACCTCCTACAGGGCGTTTGCCTGTAGGTTCCGCAATGTTTTCCGAAGTCATCGGGAAACCGATCAATGATGCCACTTTTTTGTCGTTGATTGACAAAATGCGGTAGATTTCATTAAAATTATTATAAATGCAATTGTTGACAAGGATTCGTCCGTCGCCTAAACTAACCGCATCATTAATGAAGCCCAAACTCCTTTTAGGAAATAACGTCACAGATACGAACTTGCCATCTGGCCTGTAAGTAAGTATTTTATCCTGACTACCGTCAAGTATCAACACATTCCCATCTTCATCAATAACGAAAGTATCCACACGAAGATATTCCGATGAGGCACGCCCCTTTAATCCTATCCGATTAAGATATTTTCCATTTTTGTCATATCTGACAATCAATCCATTATAATTATCAAAAACGATATATGAGGCATCCACTCTAACAACCTTTTTTATTCCTGATAATGCGCTGCCATCTGTCAACTCCAACGGTAATATATCATAGCCTTGCACTATCGACGGATATATTTGCGCGTTATCCTCATACCCCAAAACTGCCTCCACATTCTTTTTTTGTTCCTTATTATGACATCCCATTAAAGAAGTCATCACACTGAATGCCATGACTAGGAGTACGTGATGCCTAAGATAATTTATGATCTCCATAATATGACCCCATTTTTATGCAGCAGTTCTCATTGGAAGCCTCACAACTATAAATTGTAATCTGCATTTCATATTTACCTCCTTCTTCATACTCTCCTCCAACTTTAACCCCACCAATGCTGATCTCTCCTTTTTTAGTACATGTACTTGTTACTGTTTTAGCATCCTTGACCATTGTGCTCATATTCCAATTTCCACCATTTGATTGACAAGAGCCACGTGTCCAACCTTCAGGCCCAGGCACAGGTATTCCGGGTACTTCCCCTCCGCCAGTTTCATCCCGCGCCAGAGCGTTAACATTTGCCAAAAAAAGACTCTTAGCCGCCAAACGTTTTTCTGACACAAACATCGTCAATACTGACATCGCGATAGTAAGTATCGACACGATAATTAATACACATTTCTTCATAACTCAATAATTTTGAATAAACTATAATAACGATAAAGATTTGACAAAAATATTGTATAATGCATCCGACTGATTTGGATTCCCCACAAAAATTGGTGTACCTCTCTTGTCAATAAGAAATGTATGGTATCTCTGATCAGAAGGTATTGTTCGATTAATTTGGGCGAATTCACAGGAGCCATCAAAATACACTGGATATTTATATTTTTTAGCTAATAGCATCCTTAACACCTCTGAAGCATCTTCCGCACGAGGAGAGAAGACAACTACTACATCAAACAATTTAGTCGAACCCGCCATCATAAACAAATTGTCAACAATTTCAAGATGAGCTATATGACAAGCCGAACACGATGACGAATCTATGTATTCAATAAGTTTAGCCCTATCAGGCAATGGTTCCATACCCAAAACTTTTCCCTTCTCTATTCTTATAAGATTATCAGGGATAACAATTTCATTCTTCTGAAAATCAGTTAATATCTTTGCCACTTGTACATTTCTATTAGAACAAGATACCACAAGTAACAAGATGAATAGCAGGGGATACACCTTAAGCATATATCTCTAATCTACTTCCGTGAAGAACACGGCATAGTAGATATGCCCGTTCTCCGTTGTGATGTCCATTCTGTAGGCGGTATCCGGCTCGACAAGGATTACCATCCTTCCTGAAGCACTGTTCCCGACATAGTCGTGGATTTCTCCTGTAGTCTGATTCTCAAGCACAACATCCACTGTTCCGAGATTTGACAGGAACGACAACTCAAGACTGTTCGTGTAAGAATAATAGAAGCATTCAACTTGAACTTTCGCCGGGGCGAGGTTTCCCTTTGTGTTCGGCTTCGTTTCTTCTATAACTACAATAGGTATGATGTCTTCGTTTTGCGAATACACCGCAATATTAGCTGTCAACAATGACAATAATATTAGTATAACCTTTCTCATAAAAAATGTTTTATTTCCGACTGCAAAGTTCGGGAGAAAGATCGCTTATACAATGAAAAATAGTTTCACTTTAAGCAAATATAATCCCTTAATTTTTAAGTAGTTACAAACGGATTAAGGTCCATTTTCTCACTCCGCCCCATCTAACACACTAATTATCAGCACATTAATCAAATATCGGCGATATATCACAATTAACAATACGCTAATTATTAAGCGATTACATCAATCACGATATCAATTCCGAGAAAAGAGTCTTGTTTTCGTCGTCCAACCTTGCGATTTTTTCTTTAATGTTGTACCGCTTTGTGTAAACAGTGTTCACATTATAGCCCATCATTCTGGCTATGGTCTTGGTGTCAAAGCCAAGGATCAGGAAGGAGATGAAACGGAAATCCTTCTCAGTGGTATCCGGTATCGCCGCCCTTAGCTTAGTCATTATGCCATCGAGATTGTCATCAAGCATAGACTCAAGCTCCTTTTGGTTCGGCTCATCCAATATCGCAAGGATCTTTTTAACCTCCGCATAAATATTATCATCACTGTCTTTTGAAGATTTGCCTGATTCGAAGTACCGACGGCACAGTTTATTCAATTGGGCATACTGCTGTTTGTTCACCTGGACATACTTCGCCCTCAGCTTCATCAACGCCTGCTCTTTTTCCGCGGCATCCGAAAGTTTTTCCGACAGGGTTTGTATATTCCTCTCAGCCAATTCATTCGCGGATTTCAGCGAATCTATGGAGCGCAAATGTTCAGCCTCACAAAGGAGCGACTCGTTAAGTCTTTGGTCCACTTCATCATTAATGAATGATATTTCCTCCACCTGACGCCGCCACATTTTCTTTCGTCTCGAATAAATGCCCAGGCCTGATGCCACCACCATCAAGGCTATCAGGAAAATCAGCCATTTCATCTGACGCTGGAGCCTTCTATCCTTATCCAACAGCAGGGACTTACCCTCATAATAACCCGACTGCGCCAACGCCACCGATTGGCCCACCGTTTCCAGCACCTCAGAATCTCTGTCATCTATAGATTGTTCGAGGCACACTAAAGCATCCTTGTAATCTCCACGACGCTTGAATATCCTATACTTCCAAATCTTCAAGATAGTCGAACTGCTGTCCACATTCTCCAACTGTCGGATCAAATCATTTGCAGTATCGTAATCTCCAATAATTTCAGAAGCATAGGCATAGACGCAATAGTCGCTGAGGGAAGGCGTTCCACCAAATTCTCCTGTAGCCTTCCTGAACAAGTCAATTGATTCGTGAGGGTCAGAACCAGGTTTGAAGATGTTGTTCCACGCAAGGTTCAATAATTGCCTCGCATAAATGGAGGTGTCACGGATTGGTTGTGAGAAGAAAATAGAATAAAGACTGTCAGCCTTCGCCCAGCCCCGAATGTTCGAATAGCGATTTGCCAACAATCCTGTAGTATTCCACAGCCTGAAAGAGTCCTTGGCCTGGGCAAAATAATCACAGGCCTCCTTACAATATAAAATGCTCTCAGAATTATTATTGTTCCACAAATAGACATCAGAAATAGAGGAACTGATGATTCCCTTGAATACAAGATTGTCCGAGTGGAAGGAATACTCCTTCGCACGGAGATAACTCGCTATCGCGGATTCAGGATCTCCTGTGTCATACTGCGCCGTCCCAAGATAGAAATACATCTTCATCCTGTCATCATTGGAACCGTGGCGCTCATAATAGCTCGCAGCAGGTTTGATGATACGCAGATCAGGGATATCTCTATGATTTCTGGCCAACGCCATCGTGTAAAGCAGCGAGTACCTCGCACGCTGCGCCTTAACCTTAAGGCCCAGCGTATCAATCGATTCCAACGCAGCCAAAGCGCTGTCAGGCCTTGTCCACATAACGGCATCCGCCGTGTCCATAATCCGCTTGGCCTCTTTGCTCGCACAGGAAGAGACAAATACTATGATGGCGACCACCGCAATTGTTCTAATGACTATCTCTAATGATCTCATGTCACAGATAACGGCCCATTAAGGGGCCGTTTACACCATAAAGATAACAATTATTTCAGACAAGGCATCGAATTATCCGAGAATCTTGTTTTCTTCCACCACTCAAAGATTAAGTCACACATTTTGAATAACGACTCCGACGATGTATTCCACCGAGGCAACACCGTGAAGAGCTCATCCCCACTTTTAAGCTTACGTTCTTCTATAACAAGTTTTTGATTCATAATGGACCTGAAACACTATAACAGAAGATGATGAACCAGACTCACTTGACTAGGGTCTATCATTTGTTGTTCCGGACGATGCCGGATAAGAGAGTGGCAAACTCACGAATATCTCCATCGACACTGGCTTTCTCAATGGCTGCCATATAGTCGTCTATGATGTCTTTGGAGATGATTGTCCAGCGGTAGCCACCGGAGGCGAGCATAGCATTCATAAGGAAACGCCCCATTCGTCCGTTTCCGTCCATATATGGGTGTATGAACGTGAAAATGAAGTGTCCCAGAACGGCACGGGTCCAAGCGTCTGGCTCATTTTTAAGCAGATTAAAAAGTACAGGCATCGCATCCCTGACGGCCTCGGGACTAAGAGGCGTGTGCTTGGAGTTTCTGATGTACACTTGATTTGATCTGTATCCAGCTATGTCAGAAATTTTGATGATGCCTGCCATAACAGATGGAGCGAACATTTCCTGATACCATCTACGATAGTCTTTCTCGACGATGGCACTGGCTTTTGAACCACCAAGTATCATGCGGATGCTTTTCTTGGTCTGCTGAACCTGTCGCAAGACAGCAAGTGATTGTGCCAGTTTTTCGGATGGTAGAGCCATAATGCCGACGTGTTACAATTTAATTTACGCTGCGAAGCGTACTATAATATTATCGTTGTGTAAGCACAATTACTTTTGTGATGAAAGGAAGAATCTGAATGACATAGCATCATCGTTCCGAGAGCAATGACAGCCACCGACAACAACAAGCCAAGGATCCCGAACTCCATTCCCATACGAAGATATTCATTGAACGCATATTCGGGGCATCCGGCGATCCTTACCCTCTCTTGACCGCGCTCCTCTGTCTCAAAATATTCCGCCTGCGCATCACCGTATGCCCCGAGAGCTTTCCCGAATCCGTGCCCTGTCAGCGGTTTGTCCGCTATGGCCCGCAGTTCCATCTCCCAAATGTGGAAACGGCCAAGCGCCGAGTCCTTCTTGAGGCAAAACGCTCCCGCACCGACAACAAAGGCCACAGCTACAACAGACAAAATCAACCATTTATGCGATTTAAAATATGACTTTGATTCCGTATCGATCAAGGCGAAAGCAACAGCAGACACGACCAGCGCGACAAAACCGGCCCTGCTCATTGATGCGGGCAGAACTACAATGCCCAAACATCCGGAAACAGATGATAACCAAAACAGTATTCTATCATACAGGTTTACGGAATCACGCCACCTCCACGCGGCCGCAAAAACCACGGCTATGCAGACAGCGAGGAACCCGCCATAAGGACCAGAGTTAGCGAATCCTCCAGTCATAGGGCACATACTGTTATGAGAGACAGCGATCCCAAGCAACTGCATAATCCCAAGCACCGACTCGTAGGCAAGCCATAGCGACAGCGCAGAGACGACTATGCGTTCAGCCACCTCTCGCCGACAGACGAACAAGGCCAATGATAAGAGAACTGTAGCCAGAAAAACCACAACACTAATTTACCGCCTGAATCAATCCAACTTGAACCGATATACCATCATAGAGCCATCCTCTTCGCCACCAATGATTTGAGAATAATAGTATGGAGCGATGTAACCGACGACCTTGAACCCTTTCGGAATCTCACTATCTGACATCAGTTTTCCATCCTTGTACACCTGAAGTCCGTCGTATTCTGAATCCGCTCCTTTCTTATAAGACCTGAAACATACTCCGGTCTCGTCAATATATTCAATCCAGTAATAGTATCCTTTTTTCGTTATGTTTGTCCTATAGGCATTCATCTCGTCCAAAGAACCGAACCGTTCATAGTCCGTGTCCATATTAACACCTGAGCGTCCGAACGCAAACTTCGGCTTACGGTTGTGATCAAAGACATAAACCAAGGAGTCAGCGGCGAAGCCAATGTACATATTATCTTGGTTGTCAATGTCAAACATCACAAAATCCATCCCTCTATACTTTGCCTTGTCTTCACTGAACATAGATGGCAGCCCTTGAATCTCTGACTTTAACGCTTTCCCCTCTGTCATATCCACAACGCCTATGTGGCAAACCTTCTTCTCGTAATCAGGACCAAATATAAAATCCGGAATATCTGATACTAGACCTTCATAGAGTTTACCATTATGGAATCTGGCGATACAGTCTTCCGGTGTTGTGTAGGCAAGGAATTCTGACGGGGCATATTCCTTCTGTTGGTCTTTCACGATAAGGAATCTGTTGACTGCGGTCAAATCTTTTGAGAAGTACTCGAAATCCAGACTTGATCCCGCAATCGCAAGTTCACCATCACCAGACATCGTGCCTATCATATAATGCTTGATTATTGACTCATTCGACGCTCTGCCGTTGCCAAGAGTCCTCTTTATAAGATGCCCCTCCGCATCGAACCTATAAAGCCAACCATAGAATATGTCCAGACAGCATATTCCTTGGCCCTCCTGCGCCCACGAGAAAGACTCTCCGGAATAGCGCACGGAATCCAACTGAAGCTGTTCCAGCCGCACACTGTTATAAGCGGGAGCACCATCACTTACAATCCTGCGCATTGAATCATAAACGTTATCACCGTCGGCGCACGAACCCAACAGCAAGACTAACGCCAATATGGAAGCTGCCGATGGCAGCCTCCATACGCTAAAGTATCCTCTTACCATTCTTTTCATTGTTTTTGAAGAAATTAACGCAAAAAATAACTTAGATGCCTAAATTTGGCATATCATATCTCAGAATCTTCTCAGAATAACTCTCCACCACAAAAATCGCATTGTTTTCTGTGTCAATATCAAATAGTAATGCTTTGACAGGTAACTTAATCTCAACCAAAGGCTCACCTGTCCAACTGAACAAATGAATAGAGGGTGGGGAGCAGACTCCTTGTTCAAAATCGTCCATTTTCGCTCCTACATAAAGAGCCGCAAAAAAGTCTTTGTATGGATGCACGTCATAGTAGGCCCTTGGAGTCAGATCAACACCCTGTCTTTCAATGTCACCGATGCTTTGAAGCCTTTCCCCCAAAGCCAACGTCTTCGCAAACCCTTTACTCGTGGCATCGAATGAATATAGTTGAATGACATTAAAATAGGAACTTACTTCTGCCACTGTTCTTCTTTCATCGTCTATGACAAAAGAAGACGAAAGAAGGTTCTGTTCTGAAGATGAGATCTCATTAAGATAATCCATCGAAGCCGTATGACATTCTCTTCCCAAAGAATCCACCAAAAGTCTTTCAAATCCACTGCCATCAGCCTTGGACCTACGACACAGAAAACAGTTTGGAGAAACGTAGAAATAACGGGAACCAGATCTTGTTGAAAGAGAACGCGACAAGTATCTATAGGCATTTGAAAGGGAATCCTGCGAAACATCTAGCTCAATAAATGACCCTGCATAGTCATAAACTCCGGCCTTACATCCACCATCTTTTTCATAAAAACTCATCCAGGAGATATAGGGACGATAAAGGACTTCTCCAGGACCGGAGCCAATCATCAAGAAGGTGTTTGTCACTTTGGTTTCTTTTCCTAAAGTCACGGTTGACAAGCACCCCTTGGGGGCGGCACAAGACACTAAAAGATAGTCCCCGAAACTCTTGACCCCGTGAATTCCTATTAGCTCCACATCCAATGTATCAGCCTTTCCTAACACATACTTATTTGGAAAGTTCCGCACAAAACTTACATCGTCGAATGCAAAATAGTCCTTATGTTCACACGATGTCAGAATTAACACCAATGCGGTAAGTATAAATAAAATCTTTCTCATTTTTATACATTAATGTTTTGTTTATTTTTTAAGACCTTTTCAAATACTTTATACAGTTTTTTCCCGTGCAGCGGATTCCCGACAAAAACCGGATGGGCATCATTTCCTAGCAGGAAACTATGAAATCTCCGATCCGATGGAAAATCCTTATTGATTCTGTAAAAGTCTCCATAGAAATCCACACATATTGGAAAATGAAATTCCAAACCTCGAATCTTCTCCTGAACGTCCATCAAATCATCTTCTGACGGAGAAAACAGAACCACGACTTTGCATTTCCCCGATTGCTCGATATCAACAAATCCTAGCAAATCATCTTTCAAATGGTCTATCGCGCAAGATGAACACTCATCGTTTCCGTAAAAGAACACCATCGTAGAGTTACTCATTGTAATTGTTACTGGACTAATGGAGCCACACTTAATTTCCTGCAACTCCGATGGCAATGTTATTACTTGCGCCATAAATGACTTCATCTGCCTACGAAGCTCCCAGTCCCCACAACTAACGAGAACTGTGCAACATAATAACAGCCCTAAAAATATCTTTGATAGCCGATTCATATATAACAATTTAACTTACGAGTACTCTCCATCAATTCTTATCGACTTAAGGTATTCGATTTGTTATTCCCAAATTAAGTAATCTGGCAAGGGACATTCGTTGATAGACTCGGATATACGGTCCAAAAAATACATCTTTCCTTTTGAATGATCAATGTCAAACGATGAAGCAGGGAAAGGCACCAACAGTTCACAGATTGGATCTCCGTTCCAAGAGAAAAACTGAAGTCGGGGCAGTTTTTCTTCTTTATACTGTTCTTCTTCAGTGGCATCATAATACAAGGCAGCAAAATAACTATCATAAGCATTTATATGTACATATTGATCTCTTATCAGATCATCTCTCTCCGCTGCCAACTGTTCAATAGACATCAAATGCTTTCCAATAATGATTGTCCGAGCGAAATCGTCATACAATGAATACAACTGTATTGAATTCTGCTGAAGTCCTGCCTCCACCACAAGTTGACGCTCTGAATCAAATGCCACTAATGTTGACAGAACATTAATATCATCTGGATTCTTTACGCTAACCTTATTCAGAAACTTGAGGTGCTCAGGTACGTCATTAACCCCATTCACATTTAATAAAGATCTGATTCTGCTTTTGAAATCATCCGCAGCAGAAGTTATCAAAAACAGGGAATCGTTGCAATAATAAGCACGCGGAATCTCGAGCGGGGCTCTTTCAATAATCAGGTCAAACACCGTATGCTCCTGTTTGAAAGACTCCGATAAATCAATGCGAATCAGATTATTCTGTCCATCAAAAGTATAAGAATAAAGTTTATCACCAAAGGTCCTGAGACCAAGAGCTCCAAAACTTTTGGCACCTCTTAACTCACCGTTCGCCCTTCCCTTTTTTAAGGCGTTACCGATAAAGGCACCATCATCCAAACTATAAGCTGATATATACTTATCCCTATCCGAAGATGAAGCCAACAGCAACAATCTATTTTTGACTGCGATATCTATCACGCCTACAGCTTCTACTGAAAAACTTCTACATTCTGAAAGAGATTCATTTTTAGGAAAATTCTCTACGACAATTCTTTGAGGAAAAGAAACTGTCGTGGTAGATTTATTCTCACAAGAAGTTAATATTACTCCTATAATAGCAATAAATTTGTACCAATATTTCATTTCTTACATATGTCAGGTAATGCCCAAAAAGATGCCTTATGATCGTATTGCATACTGCAATTTCCACAATCTCGGACAGAATAGCCTTCCTTATAAAAATAATCATTATGACAAGTAAGAATGCCTGACGAACTCTCCTCGTTCGACAAAGCCTCTACATTCGCATTAAACAAAACATAAGGATCATTAACGATAAGTTTACTTGTCACAAATAATCCACCAATAAAAAGGATGGAAACAAATGAAATCAAACAATACTTTTTCATATTAGTGCTATTTATACGCTCCCTAATGAGCGATTACCGCACAAAAATAATCATTTTTCTCTTGAGAGCATTCACGCCCTTAAGGGAAATCCAGCAAAGAATCACCACCATTGCAGGCCGCTCCAATGATCGACCGCAAGTCCTCACCCACATCAAATGAGATCCTCTCAGGTCTCTCCTTACGACTTTAGATATTCAATACTGTACTCCCGAATATGGTCTTCCTCATCAACCGTCAATAAGGATCCGGTCTTACTGTCGATGTCATATTTGGTAATATTCGAAGGCAATGGTATTCGGAACAATGGACTGCCATCCCAGGCATAGCCGTGGATTTCCTTTGTCGTCCCACTCACACGTTCATCGGTGTACATAACAGAGAAGTAACTATCATTCAATGACAAACCTGTATGATAAGTGCATAATTGAGGCGACTGCTTTTCAAGGACACGGATGTCAGGCATAGTCTTTCCATAGCACAATGTGCAACCGCCATCGCCCTCAACAGGATATACCTGAACAAGATTCAACAGACACATCGCCTCAACAATAAGATGACGAGAGCTGTTATAACCAACTGTTCCTGAAAACAAATTAATATTATAGCCATCATTATTGCTTATCTGACAGGAGTTTAACTTGAGCATTGGCTGGCTCATACTTTCTGTTCCTTCGACATTCCGGACATAACGTTCCAAACAAGTGCCATTCTGAACCATTCGCTTCATAAAGCAACGGGATCCGTCCAAAGGCAGCGCCGTGAAGAGTTCCTCCCCGCTTTTAAACTCACGTTCTTTTAAAACAAGATCTTTATTCATAATGGACTCTGAAAGATTCACCTCTACAAGACGGTCAGAATACCGGTCCACAAAACGCATCATATATGAACCAGATTCGTTATCCAGGCTCAGAGAACTTCCGAATAATGGAAATAACAATTCTTTCGGTCCTCGTCCCTTGGTGAAAAAGTCTCCTTTGCGCTCCAGACAATGGCGATCGTACAAGTGAAGCAACCGGTCCGTCCCCAAAGTCGTGACAACCAACAAAGAGTCGCAATAACGGGCTCCGATAATCCCCATCAAGTCAAGATCTATTTCCCTTGGCTTGAGTCCGGAAAGAGAAATCTCATAGAAATCACTTTCCTCCACTGTGACAACCTTATCCAACGAAGGGCAGTATGAATCACTACAACCAGTGGCCAATAGTAATATGGCCAACATAATAGCATAAATTGATCTCATTTGTTATTATCAAATTACAAGTTTATTTGAGGCATCTTCTTTACGGCTTTCCATCGCCCCAAGCGCTATTCCCACAAATATCGGAAAAATATTTCCTCAAATACCGGTTTTTTACATCTTTGCATCCAACCACCAGTACTCATACGCAACGTTCACCAAGCCGCAAGATAGCTGCAAGGCAAAGCCTAAAGCAGATAATACATCGTTCTTAACAAACTACTTATTAAATGGTTAGAACACCATACGGTAACTTATTTCAGCTTGTACAACACCAAAATCGGATTCGAATCTTCCGTCACATCCGGAACCAACTAAAGCCACATATTCCTCCCGGGACATATTCATTATTTTTGAATATGGCAATGTCCGCTCTCCGAAATCAAATTCAATGTAAGGACGCACCTCCGTTTCCTCCAATGAATACAGGACGTTAGATAGAGGGAAGTAGAAATATTCCTTCCCGGCCCAAGAGGTGAAGCCTGAAGTCAAAGACACCGGGAAAGGCTCCTTTGTCGGGAAAAAGCCTTTCACAAGGTGATCCATTTCTTCATTGACAAGAATAAGGCTGTTATTGTCCGGATTCTTAAGGTAGGAGTAATAAAGCCAGAAGCCATCCTTTGTCCTTGCGAAGACGTTCGCACCTGGAGTGCCAACTCGATCATTGTCAAGTGCATGCGGTTCCAGGTGCGCGGAGTTTTTCACACCTGGAAGTCTTAGGTGCCAATAGAACACCCTGTAGCGAAACCACCAACTCTCAGGTGTGCGAATCCGCTCGCACTTGGAGTGCCAACTCTATCACTGTCAATCGGATGCGGTTCCAGGTGCGCGGAGTTTTTCACACCTGGAAGTCTTAGGTACCAATAGAACACCCTGTAGCGAAGCCACCAACTCTCAGGTGTGCGAATCCGCTCGCACCTGGAGCACCAACTCAATCATTGTCAAGCCGATGCGGTTCCAGGTGCGCGGAGGTTTTCACACCTGGAAGTCTTAGACGCTAATACTGTCAATCGGATGCGGTTCCAGGTGCGCATGGTTTCTCACAACCAACCGCGGGTCCGAACTCATATCACATGATAAAACAGAAGAACCAGAGAACCGCTGTCAAGAGCATTCTCGGCATCCTCACCGGCCTTCTGGAAGCCTGTGGAGACGATAAAGTCATACATATCCCTGTCCTCAAGCACACTCACGAAAGAATCGGCATAGCTGCAAACTGGTTCCAGCATACAGTTCCGGCCTCCATTTTCCGGATTGGAGACAAAACCATTTGTGTTTGAGCCATAAAGGCAATATCCGCCACCGGCATCTTTTGTCGTGATGTCACAAAAAAGATAATCTCCGCAAACAATCGGCACAGAGCCCAAATGCGTGAAGCTGTTTATTAGGGACACATCATTCTTGTCTTTACGGGATGCTTTATTCTCGAAATCAATCCCGACTGTTTCAATGATCTCACCATTGCCGCGATCCAGAACATAATATGCGTCGTTGCCGTAGGAGCAGAACAAGATCTTGTCCCTGTAAGTGGAGAAAAAACGACCATAGCCGAAGGCATCTAAGCCTTCTTTTTCGCCATAGCCAAGCATCTGTATTTTGATATTCAAATCATTGTCTGTCACAAACAAGCGATATGGCGGTTGCTCTTTTGACAATTTTCCGCCCGCGGTGACAAACGCGAAAATAAGGTCGCCATTTGACAGCGCCTCAACGTCCCAAGCGACTATAGGCATCTCTCTGGATGCTTTATATTCCCCCGTCAACGGATCATAGGCAAGCAACTTCTTGCCGATATTGTCCAAAACGTAAAGGTTATCAGAGTCCACCGTGAAACTTTTGACCTCAAGATATTCACCAGGCCCTCTGCCCTGCCTGTCAAGGACGAAACAAAGCTTGCCGTTCATATCATAGGCCAGAATCTTCCGGGAGCTATAGTCAGCGATATAAATCAGATCATTATAAAAAGCCACCTTATCCACAGAGCCCAGCAACGTGTTGTCTCCCGCCTCCAATGGAAGAAAAGTAACCTCTTTGACATATTCAGGAATATCCGGCCGTATCTGCGACTCCCTGCATTCAATGGTCCTGTCAACAGCACAGTCACTCTTTGTGCCTTTGCACGACACAACCATCAACAGACTTAGTAATATTATTACCCCTTGTCTCATCATCCAGTTTTCAAGCAGCATATTCAAAATCGTCTTTAGTCGTTGTTAAGTTAGATATAATTCTCGAGAAAAACATTAGCTTCGCCGGACAGCCAAAAACGTTTTGTTGTGAACAGACAACTTACCACAATCTTGACCTTTGGCATTTTGGCTTCCATGGCGATCGGATGCACCGGTCATAAGGTGAATGCGGACGGCAATGTGGCCGTGGAGTTCAACAACACCATCAATCCTTTGGCGGAAAACATTTCCTCAATCGAGTTGATACCATTGGAAACAGACAGCGAGCATCTGGTCGGCGGCGTCACAGACCTGACCATCGCCGGGGATTCCTATATCGTGATGGATCTGATCAACAACAACATATTCCGCTATTCCGCTGACGGAAAATTCCTTGGGCGCATCGGACAGAAAGGCAACGGGCCCGAGGAGTATATTCGAATAAATGACATCCAGTACCGTGACGGAAACCTTTGCGTCTTTTCAACCCCTTCGAAACTTCAAAGATTCTCATTGGACGGGAATATGATCGACTCGAAGATATTCCCGGAAATGGATCTTGGATCAATGTCTTGGCTGACGGATGAAGGCGTGCTGACATATTACGGTTATGGAGCAGGATTCCTATTATGGCCTGCTGAGCGGCGGTGACTGGCATTGGTTCAGCGCTGGCAAACCTGGTCTGGATGTGTTAGCCGGTTCATTCAAGGAGATGAAAGACGGTATCATCTACTGTCTTCTGGAACCAGCCACGATCAGCACGTTCCCGTCCTCCCTCAAGAAACGCCTCAGCAATCCTGAGATCCTGAACAACATAAACGAAGAGGACAACCGCGTCATCGCAAAGCTTTATCTTACGAAATAACAGCCACGTCTGAAACCACTGAAACATGGATGCGATAATTCATTACCGCATCCATGGTGGTTGATGAAAACAATAATGGTTAGTTGGTTATCACGGACTATTCGTCCTCGTAGACATCACCGGTCAGGAACGAGGTTGTGAAGACACGTCCCGACTCCGTGGTAATGTTCATCGTGTAGCAAGAATTGGAAGACACAGGCATCATCATCACCCCTGCGGCACTGCTGCCGGAATATTCATAAGTCTCGCCCGTCGTCATATTGTCCAGCGTGACAAACACGTTTCCAAGGTTAGACTTGAAGGACAGCTCTACCATATTCGTCAAGGTGTGGTAGTAACCGTCTATAGGGCATTGCGCCAAAGAACGGTTCGTGGACGAGGATGGCTTTGTGTTTTCCAGGACGATCAACACAACAAGCGTCTCGTCCTTACTCTTACACGGAGAATACGTTTGACTGATGAAAGTCAGCGCGAGCAGCGCAAATAAAACTTTTCGCATAATTGGTTTTATATTTGGTTTTCGCAAAGGTCGCAAGAAAGAGCATTATTTCAATGGGAAAAAGTATTAACAGCCGCCATCAGTATATTATTAAGACACAATGAATTAAACCCATGTTAAAATCAAGAATCTTAACACGTGCGCATATCGGGCTCAATTTCAGACAGTTATACTGGCAGGAAAGAATAATGGATTCCTGAACAAATTAAATATCAGACTTTTACGTTTGTCAACCTATAAAGTCAAGGTAAAAATCCTTGTTCTCAGAGACGATTTCGGAGATCTTGGCCCTCATACGAGCCCGTTTCGTATAGACACTCTGCACCGTGTAGCCCATGATGCGGGCGATGGTCTTGGCATCAAATCCGAGGATATTCAGTGCGATGAAACGGAACTCATTGTCTGTAGCGTCCGGCAAATCCGCTCGCAGCTTCCCCATGATTCCGTCCAGATTCTCGTCTATCATCCGCTCCAGTTTCTTCTGGTTGCAATCATCAATCACACTGACAAGCCTCTTCACCTTCGCATAGATTCTCTCCTTCTCCTTTCCGCTTCCTGCCGTCTCCCAATATTCCACACATAGATCATTCAATTGGCTGTACTGACGCTTGTAGGTTGAAACATACTTCCTCCTGAGATTCCTCAAGGCAAGTTCCTTGTCCGACAAAGCATCGTGCTCCTTGGAAAGCCTGGAGCTTACCTCCTCGTTGATCATGGACATCTCGCTCATCCGCCTCGCCCACTTTCGTTTGCCGTGCATATAGACCGTGATGACAACAAACAGGCCGATCACCGAAAGCAAAACGACAATCCATCTGACAAGAATCTGCATGTCATGGTCTTTTTCCATCATTTCTGACTTGGTCTTGAAATAATCCGACTGCGCTTGAGTGACGGATTGGTTCAAAGTGGCGTTCAATGATTCTTCCTGCAAGACCACAGACTGTTCGAGCATATTCAAAGCCTCCTGAAACTTTCTCCGATGTTTGAGCACACGGTACTTCCAAATCATTAACGGAACAGAGCCGTTCACTCTCTCCTCCAATTGGGAAAAGATGCTGTCCGCCGCACGATGGCAGCCTATATTGTCCAAGGCATAAGCAAAAGAGGCATAATCAATCGCGGAAGGTTTCCCACCATATTCATCAACCGCTTTCTGAAATATCGCCACGCTTTGCCTCGGATTTGGCTCCGGACGGAAAAGAGAGTATCTGGCGATATTGAACAAATGTTCAGCCAAGACCGCGGTGTCATGCGGAGGACTGGAAAGGAATATCGAATAAAGGCTGTCCGATTTGTCCCAGTCCTTGCAATCCGCATAGTAAGAAGCCAGACGTCCTGTCGTTATCCAAGTCCTGCAGGAATCACCCGCCTCACTGAAACAGTCAAGAGCCTCTTTTGAATATCTGATCTTTTCGGGGAAATTGTTGTTCTGCGCATATACATCCGAAATGGCGGAGGAAATCAAGCCTCTGAAGACAAGATCGACAGAACGCATTGAATATTCCTTCGCCTGCATATAGCATTTGACCGCGGAGAGATAATCGCCTCCATTATAGTAAAGTCTGCCAAGATAATAGTACGACATCATCCGATCGGTGTCAGAGCCGTGGCGATCATAATATCTGACCGCCAGGCTGAGGACACTGATGTCAGCCGTGTCGATACAGTTTCTATCCAGCGCCATCGCATAAAGCAGGGAGAATCTCGCGCGACTCGATTCCGGCCTCAATCTCAACGTGTCCACAGACCCAAGCACAGACAGCGAGTTGTCCGGCCTTGTCCAGATAAGGTTTTCCGCAACGTCCAACGCATAGTCTGTCTCATTGCCTGAGCATAAAGAAAAAGCAACCACGGCAAATGCGGACACAACAAAAGTGTTGAATATCCTGAATAGTTTCATGGTGCGAAAATATGAAAATATCCAGGAGAGGAATTGCAACCAAAGGTTATTGGTTACAAGTTCAAGTTTCAACGAAATAAAAAATCCGGTCACTTCGAGATGTTCAGTGACCGGATAACTTTATGACCTGCCTGTTAATATGGGCTGAAATCAGAAGGAATAGGCTCCAGGGCCGATGCTGTGGATCTCGTAGCTGGAGTCGTCCTGCGGGTCAAGGATGGCGGCATCCGTGTTTTTCGGGACATAGACCGTGGCGTGGGTTCCAAAAGGGATCCGGCCTTCCATGCGTACCTTGTCACCGTCCACCGTGACTTTGGAGACCAACGTTCCGTAAGGAGTCGCCGTCGTGTAGGAGACTTCGTCCAGCTCACGGACTGGAACCGGACGGATGATGATGTGCTTGTAGCCAGGCTCTTCCGGATCAGTGCGCACTCCCGCAAGCATCCTGTAGAACCAGACGAGACCGCCACCGAACATCGGATGGTTGCGCGAATCGTTGCCGTTCCACTGCTCCCACGTGGTTGTCGCACCCTGCTCAAGCCACCATCCGAAGCTCGGGAAGTCTTTTTGGTTGAGGAGCGTCCAAGCGACATCGTTCATTCCGTTCAGGGCAAGTGTCTCATAAAGGAAGCGGTGAGCGACGAATCCCACATTGACATGGCCGTTGTACTTGACCATCAGCTCGTCGCGGAGTGTGGCGCGCACATCCTCAAGTCTCTCGCGGGGAACACCCATGTACAAGGCATAGACATTGGAGCCGAAATCCCCGTAGCTTTTTGTCTCAGGATCGTAGAACCGTTTGTTGAAGGCGTCACGGATTCCTTCGGCCTTGGCGGAATAGGCGGCGGCTCCCGCCTCGTCTCCAAGCACCTTGGCCGCTTTCGATGTGATGTCGGCGCACAACCAATAGAAGAATGTGTGGACGAGTTCGTCCTGAGGCAGGCCGAATGCCGGAGCCCAGTCGCCGAGGTTGTACCAGTAGAGAGGCGCGCCCTGAGGCGTAGGCTTGTGGAAGGACGAGGTGCCGTCCTCTGCCCGCCAGGTGTCGTAGTAGCGCACGAAATCCTTCATCGGCTGGAGGCAGTCGGCGAGAAGCGTCTTGTCACCGTAGCTGTTGTAGAACTCCCAAGGCATGACACAGATGGCGGCTCCCCAGGCCGGGCCTCCTCCACAGCATGGCTCCCACGGAGCGCCGTTCGGAACATAGCCTGACTCCGGATTCTGACTGCCCTTGACATCGCCGATCCATTTGTTGTAGAAGGAGGCGGCATCGAAGTTGGCGAGAACCATCGGCATGGCTACCTCGCCGTCGCCGGTGTAAGGAAGTCTCTCCCGGTGAGGGCAGTCGGAAGCCACTCCAGCATGCATGTTGTCCACCTGCGACTGTCTCCAGATCTTTTCGATCTGACAGAACAACGGATTCGAGCAGTCAAACTCGGCGTCAGGCTTCACATTGCTGCCGACCGACTCTGCCACGACCTGTGAGACGTCAAGGTTCTCCATCCCGGAGACTATCGCCTCCCGGAACACGTACCAGGTGAACCGAGGGCTTGTCGTGACCTTGCCGTCGGAAGCGCAGACATATTCACACCTGCCGGCCGGATACTCGGACAGGTGGTTAACCCTCAGTGTGTCTCCTTTCCTGACATTCACGCCGTCCAGCTTGACCCATCCTGAGATGACCTTGCCGAAATCAATCTTGAACGTGCCGTCCTCCAGACGCTCGAAACTGACAGGCTTAAGGGTTTCCAGCACCTTGTCTGTCGGTCCCATGTTGGCGGTCAGCCTGCCCTGCGGAGCTTCCTTCAGGACGGCGTGGCTCAATGAGGAGTCATCCAATCCTGGCTTGTTCCATCCCGGAATCTCAAAGTTGGCATCATAGACTTCTCCCTGGTAGAGGTTGCTGAACACGACCGGAGAGTGAGCCTCCTTCCATGTGGTGTCCGAGCAGACATATTCAATGCCTCCGTCTGAATATTCAAGCGCCATCTGCAGGATGAACCTCGGGTAGCCGTAGTTCGCTATGGTGTTGTTGTTGAACAACCCTTCATGGAAATAGCCGCTCCCAAGGAGCATCGAGACGGCGTTCGCCCCCTTGCCGAGCATGTCGGTGATGTCGTAGGCGAGATACAGGGTTCTGTAGGCGGTGACTTCCGGCTCCAGAGGGATCCGCGGATTGGTGAGAAGCGCCGGTCTGGCCGTGTAGTCAGTCAGGCCAGGAACGAAATAATCGTCTCCGACCTTGCCGCCGTTGATGGACATCTCGAACCAGCCAAGTCCGCAGACAAATGCCTTCGCACGGACAAGTCCCTCTCTGACAGTAAATTCCTTTCTGAATATGGGTGCGGAGTTGTCCGCCTCCGGAACGCTGTCATCCTGCCATGAGGCACCTATCCACTTCGCCCGCCAGTCACTTTCGCTGAACATTCCGGTCGTCCAGCGGGCAGGTCTCGCCCAGGTGGAGACCTTGTCCTTGCCGTCCCAGATCCTGACCGTCCACCAATAGTCCTTCATGGACTCCATAGCCGGGCCTGAATATGCCACCAGATGCGACTCGGCACCAACCGTCTTACCCGAGTCCCAGATGTCGGCCTTGCCTTCCTTGAGGGCATTCCTGTCCGTCGCCACCAGCACCTGCCACGCCGTCTGGGTCGTGTTGTTTATCCAGGAGAGCCTTGGGGCCTGGGTGTCAATCACGATGTCATCGCCTTCCTGGTACTCGCACCGGAGGGATTCCGGCGCCGTGGCCGCGCCACATCCGCATAAACCCAATGTAAGACCAATAAACATTGCCGCCAGAATGGCCGGCCGGATTCCTGTTGTCTTCATATTTCAGTGTCTTGGTAATCCGTTACTTGATCTGAGGCAGTCCAAGATCCTTGAAGGTGCGAGGAGCCGGGGTCTCAGGGAGCGGCTTGCGGTCCTTGATCTGCTGGAGAGCGGTCTCGATGGCCTTGTCAAGCTGCTGATCCTCACCGGCATATTCCTTGATCGGGTCATTGTCCAGCACGATGTCAGGATCGACTCCGTGGTTCTCGACGATCCACTGTCCCGTCGCCGCGTCGTAGTTCGTGAAGAACGGCACGCGCACGTCGGTTCCGTCCATGTACGGCAGGGAGCCGCTGATGCCCACGATTCCACCCCAAGTCCTCGTTCCGATCACCGTTCCAAGGTTGTTGGCCTTGAAGCTCCACGGGAAGAGGTCACCGTCCGATGCTGAATATTTATTGATCAGCAGCACCTTAGGGCCCGTGTGGGTCCCTTCCGGAATGGTTCCGTTCTGGTTGGAGTTCCTGTACATCGTCATCCTGTAAACCTTGCGGAGAAGCCTCTCGATGACCATCGGAGAGATGTTTCCACCACCGTTGGCGCGGTCATCGATGATGAGAGCCTCCTTGTCGAGCTGCGGATAGTACCAGCGTGCGAACTCGTTCAGTCCCTCAGGTCCCATGTCAGGGATATAGATGTAGCCTACCTTGCCACCGGACTTCTCCTCAACGGTGCGGATGTTCCTCATAACCCACTCGTAGTGCTCAAGAGGATATTCATCGGCGATAGGCTTGACCACGACCTTGCGCCCGCCCTCGGCGGCCGACTTGTTGACGGTCAGTTCGACAAGTTTGTCAGCTTTTCCGACAAGGAGCCTGTAGATGTTGTCAACGTCCTTAAGAGACTGTCCGTCAATGGCTGTGATGAAATCGCCCTCGGAGATATTCATTCCCGGTTCGGTCAACGGTGAGCGGAGTTCGTTCCTATAGACAGCGCCGGAGTAAATGTGATTGATCTTGAAGTAACCGCTCTTGTCCTTGCTCATCTTAGCACCGAGAAGGCCCATCGGGATGCGCTCAGGCTTAGGGTAGTCGCCCGGATTGACGTAGGCGTGACCGCTGGCGACCTCGCCGATCATTCCGCCGATCACGTAATTGAGGTCAAGACGGGTCTTGACATAAGGCAGGAGAGCCGCATACTTCTCCTTGACGGCCTTCCAGTCGCGGCCGTGCATATTCTCAAGATAGTAGCCGTCGCGGAACGCTCTCCAGACCTCGTCGAAGATCTGAGGCCACTCCTGGGCGTAATCCACTGTCGTGTACATATTGTCAAGGTCAATGGCCTCGCCTCCGCCGACTTTCGCGGACGGGAAGCTGACGGCTGTCCATTTGCCCTTGGCAGTCGAAAGTGCCTTCTTGTCTCCCGGACGGTAGAAGATCATTCCTTCGGAACACTGTTCGGACTTGCCGGTCTCGAAATCAAGCACCTGAGTGCCGCGGCCATCCCTATACCAGAGTTTCTTGCCGTCGGAGAAATATGAGCGTGAGCCTCCTACAGGAAGTTTTATGGTTCTGTCTACCAGGCCATTGATGTCGATCTTCACGTCCACGGATTTCTTGCCCGAAGCCTTAGCGTCCTTCTGGTCTTTGGAAGCCTTGCCGCCTTTGGCCGGTTTCTTGTCAGCCTCAGCCGGTGCGGAAACATCTTCTGATTCAGAAGCGTCTGAAGCCACGGCGGACTCGCTGTCAGTCGGGAGCAGCGGTGAAGGTGTGCCGGCTGCGAGCATCGTCATATAAACTCCGCTTCTGTCCGTGTAAGCGAAGTTCCACTCGATCCTGCTGTAGATCGGACGGAAATCCCTGTCAGATGTGAATATCAAGTATTTACCATCTGTTGAGAATGTCGGGGAACTGGAGTCGTACCATTTCTCCGTGACAGGATATTCCTTGGCGGAAGCGAGGTTATAGACATAGACCACGCTCATTTTGTTCGGAGCAGGGCGGCTGTAGGTAAGCCACTTGCTGTCAGGGGAATATTCAACATCCCTGAGTTCCTGTTCAGGGCATTGAAGAACAGTCCGTTTGGTTTTGGCGAACGGATCGACCTCAACGATGCGGTTCTTTCTGTCGGTGTAAAGGATGTGCTTGCTGTCCGGACTCCATTGAAGGTCACGGATGTAGGTGTCGTTGTCCTTGGTGACCTGGACAGGCTCGCCACCGGCGGCGACATCGTAGAGATAGACCTCGGTCTCCCCTGTTCCGTCACCTATGAAGGCGATGTACTTTCCGTCAGGACTCCAGTCGGCGCTGCGCTCGTTCGAGCCAGGGGTCTTGGTGATGTTCCTCGTGATGCCCTTTCCGACAGGCACGTCGAAGAGTTCTCCGCGGGCTGTGATGGCCATTCTCTTGCCATCTGGGGAAAGGCTGAACGAAGAGCGGCCTTTCTTGCCGACATTCATTCTCTCGGCACGGGCATAGACAAGGTCGGAGCCAAGGGTGATGTGGATCTGCTCCACGGCTTTCGTGGAAGGATCCAGCTTGTAGAGGTAGCCACCTTTCTCGAACACAACGAGTCTGCCGTTCGTGCTCGGGAACTTCACGTCATAGTCATCGAATGATGTCACCTTGGCCGTGGCCTTGGTCTTCGTGTTGTAAACGAATAGATTCATCGTCATGTCACGGTCGGACGCGAAATAGATCTCGTCGCCCACCCACATCGGGAATATGTCCTGTGCCGGGTTGTCGGTGATCTTCTCGACCTTCCTGCCGTCGTAGATCCAGATCTCGTCGGCCATTCCGCCACGGTAATATTTCCAGGTCCTGAACTCTCTCATCACCCGGTTGTAAGCAAGTTTCTTTCCGTCAGGCGAATAGGAGCAGAAGCCTCCTTCCGGAAGCGGAATCTCCTTCGGCATGCCGCCATTCACAGAGACCGTCCAAAGCTTGCCGGAAAAGCCATCGCCAGTGCGGTTTCTGAATATGATGTTCTTTCCGTCAGGTGTCCATCCCATTACGATGTTGTTGGGGCCCATCCTGTCACCGAGATCGTCACGTCCGTTGGTGGCCGTGTAGGTCAGACGGACAGGCTCGCCGCCTTTCGCCGGGATGATGTAAACCTCACGGTTGCCGTCATATTCACCGGTGAAGGCGATCGTCTTGCCATCCGGTGAGTAGTGCGCGAACATCTCATAGCCGATGTGGGAGGTCAGTCGGCGTGCCTCGCCACCGCTGAGCGGAGCCGTGAACAGGTCGCCGGCGTAAGAGAACACAACTTCCGTCCCGTTCGTCGCCGGGAACCTCAGAAGCCTCGCCTCGTCGGTCACTTCAGCAGGCCCACCAACCGCCGAAAGCGTCATTCCTCCAAGAAGGAGGGTCAAAAACATTCTTTTCATAATATTAATGAATTATTGGATTTCACGTGTTAGCCAAAGTTTCAGCAATGGATCCGAGAGAGTATATTCATTGCCCTCTTTTGTAATAAGATCCATCTCAAGGAGCTGTTTGGTCGCGGACTGGACGGAGCTTGCGGACTTCAGCCTGTGTCTTTTCACAAACGCCGAAGCCGTCAACCCTTTAGCAATACCCTCTGAATGAATCGCATACAGCAATTCTTTCTGCTGCTCCGTTATTACCGAAAGTTGCTCCCGTATGCGCCTGGAACTCTCCTCGATAAAGCGGTCCGTCATATTGTCCACAAGATCGACATCCGCGGTTCCACCTGTAACCGTCTCCGCAAACGCATCGTGCATTATCCTCTGCACGTAGGCGGTTATTCCCTCAAACATATCATAAGCCTTGTGGACACAATCATCCGCAACTGTCTTTCCATACCTTGCGAACAGACCCCGTGCAAACCGAGCATAAACGCCCCTGTCAATCGGATCCATACTCAAATTGGTCGCACTCTGGTAAAACGGCCTCTTTGAGTCCAGAAACATCTGATCCATTATCCTCCTCTCACTGCCGGAAAAGATAAAATTAGAGTTGGAAGAGCGCTGAATATTCGCCCTCAGCAATGCCTCCACACCTTTCTCGCGGTATTTCACAACCTGCTGGAGCTCATCGATTACAACAATGCAGCGCCTGTCCGCCTTCTCCAAATATTCGAATATCTCCTCGATGGTATATTCAGGAGCGGTTATATCCCCCAGACGGACGTTGAATGTCGGCATTCCACTCACCGGATCAAATCCAAAACTCCCTTGAAGCGACCTTAGAGTCGAAGCGAAAGACTTCATAAGTTTGTCACTATGCCTCGCGACCTTCTTGAAAACCCCATTCCCGAACTCCATTATAAGTTCCCTCAGACTGGAGGTGTGAAGAATATCCACGAATATCACGAAAAACTTGTCTTTCAGCCTCTCTTCATCAAAGCAATGATAAATAAGCTCCGTCTTCCCGACCCTCCTCGGAGAGGTCAGAACGACATTTTCCCCATTTAATATGCAGCCCGTCAACCGCTTGGTTTCTGTGTCCCTGTCACAGAAAAATTCTGGAGGAATCCTTCCCGCGACAAAGAACGGATTGATATAATTGTCCATAGTTAATCCCATCTACGGCAAATATAACAAAAAATTATTCTGTCAAAATTATTTTAGCAGAATAATTTTAATAGAATAAATTCAGTTTGTTCCCCAGAAAGCCCTCTCGTGTACCAAAGACCTTATTATAGAAGTTTGGTACACCAGAAGGCAGTTATACGTACCAAAGGCATTATTTAAAGCACTTGGTACCGCATAGAGGCTTCTCGTGTACCAAAGGCATTATTAAAGTACTTGGTACCGCAGAGAGGCTTCTCGTGTACCAAAGGCATTATTTAGAGTACTTGGTACCGCAGAGAGGCTTCTCGTGTACCAAAGGCATTATTTAGAGCACTTGGTACCGCAGAGAGGCTTCTCGTGTACCAATCCCTTTAGACATTCACAGATCGACACCCTCAGGGCAGAAAAATCAAATGGCAAATTTTGGTAACGTGCAAAATTTGCCATTTGCTTTTTTTCTGCCCCCTCTGTCAGCGGAGATTATGCGTTTTTAACATCCGGTCGCTCCGACAAGCTCAGCGACCAGAGCACATACTATTCAGTCAGTCCTCGGGCGCGGAGGAGGGCGCCGGGATCAGGCTGCGCGCCACGGAAGGAGAGGTAGAGGGTCATCGGTTCCTCGCTTCCACCCTTCTCAAGGAAGGTCTGGCGGAACTTCAGAGCCACCTCAGGATTGTAGATGCCCTGCTGCTGGAAGTACTCGAAAGTGTCCTTGTCCAGAACCTCGGCCCAGAGATAGCTATAGTAGCCGGCGCTGTAGCCGCTGTTGAATATGTGGTTGAAGTAGGTCGTGCGGTAGCGCGGGATGATCTCGTCGATAAGACCCATCTCACGGCAGACCTTCTTCTCGAAATCAGCCACATTGGCAGCCTGATCACCCTCGGAAAGCTTCGCGAGATCCTCCTCGGTGAGTTCGTGCCACTTCATGTCCAAAATAGACGCGGCGCAAAGCTCGGAGGTCATGAAGCCCTGGTTGAACTTGCCGGCATTGTTAATCTTGGCCACGAGGGAGTCAGGAATGACCTCACCGGTCTCGTAATGCTTGGCATATTCAGCGAGAATCTCCGGCTGGAAAGCCCAGTTCTCATTAAACTGAGAGAATGTCTCCACGAAGTCACGGGCGACATTGGTTCCGCTGACGGAAGGATAGTGGCACTTTGTGAGAAGTCCGTGAAGGGCATGGCCGAACTCGTGGAACACAGTCTCGACCTCATCAATGGTGAAGAGGGCCGGGAGAGAGTCGGTCGGAGCCGTCATGTTGCAGACGTTGATGACGATAGGGCGAACGTCATTGCCCTGGGCGTCAACATACTGCTCACGGAAGTTCGTCATCCACGCGCCGCCTCTCTTCGAAGAGCGAGGGAAATAGTCGGTCGAGAATATTCCAAGAAGACTTCCGTCCGCGTCAATGACCTTGAAGGCCTCGACGGCAGGGTTGTAGAGCGGAACGTCCTTCAGCGGCTCGACGGAGATGCCGTAAAGCTTGTTGGCGGCGAAGAATATGCCGTTGCGGACATTCTCCATCCGGAAATATGGCTTCGTCAGATTCTCGTCCAAAGAATATTTCCGCTGACGTACCTTCTCGGCGTAGTAGAACCAGTCCCAAGGCTCGATCCTCGAACCTGCGGCCACCTTACCGGTCTGGATGTCCTCATCCATAATCACCTGCATGTCAGCCACCTCTTCCTTAGCCTTGGCCACTGCCGGGCCGATGATCCTGTCAAGGAAAGCGTCCACGGTAGCAGGGTCGTGAGCCATCTTGTTGTCCAGCTGATAGGCTGCGAAATTGTCGAAGCCAAGGAGTCTGGCCTTCTCGGCGCGGAGTTTCAGGATCTCAAGGCAGAGAGCCTTGTTGTCATATTCATTGCCATTGTTGCCCCTTGACGAATAGGCCTTGAACATCGCCTCGCGGCGGTTCCTGTCCTCGCAGGATGTCATCTCGGAGGTGTAGGATGAGACAGGGAGTCCGAATTGCTCCTTGAACGCGTTGTTCTCGGCCAGAAGGTTCGTGCCGAACTTCTGCTGCGCGGCGGCGATCTTCTGGTTGATCTCCTTAAGCCTTGCCTGGGCGGCCTCCTCCAGATCCACACCGTTGCGGGTGAAACTCTGGTAGAGCTTCTTGAGAACCATCTGCTGCTCTCTCGTAAGTCCGCTCTGGTCAGCGTCATAGACAGCCTTGACACGCTCGAAGAACGCCTTGTTCATCGAGATGTTGTCCTCGTGCTCGGTCATCAGGGCCGTGGCCTGCTCGACCACCTTGCTCATCTCGTCGTTTCCCTCTGTCTCCTGAAGGTTGAACAGCACGGCCGTCGTCTTGGTCAAAGTCTTGCCGGACAGCTCGTAAGCCGCCACGGTGTTCTCAAACGTCGGCGCATCCTGATTGTTCAGGATAGCCTCAAGTTCCTTGTTCTGCTCCTCAATCCCGGCCTTGACGGCAGGAATGTAATCGGTAAGCTGAATCTTCTCGAACGGCGGAATGCCGTACGGTGTGTTCCATTCCTCCAGGAACGGATTGTTCTTTGTCTGTGTGCAGGCTGCCATCATAGCGATCGCTCCTAATGCTAAGATTGCTTTTCTCATAATGTGGTTTAATTATTTAACGATTTCCACTCCTGTAAGATCAATGAGGGTGAACTGTGCCTTACCCTGATAGATAGTGAGGATCCCTTTGACGTTGATCGGGGCGCCACCGAGGATGGCCTCGTCAATCTGGGTGTCTGCGAAGCGAGAATAGCCGCTGGTGCGGATCTGGACGGTCTGGCTGCCCATATTGAAGTACTGGCTGACGGAATATGCCGACGCGTTCTTCAGAAGCGTGGCCTTGAGTTCCGGATCCGAAACCTGTCTGGCATAATCAGCGGAATAGGCGTCATCGAACTTTCCGGAATTCAGGTAGCCGATGAAACCCTGCTTGGACATCGCCCAGGTCGTTATGCCCCACGTCGGATCCGCGACCGGCTTGTAGTCCTTGCCTGTGCCGGATAGGAATATCCTGTTGGACGAGGACTTCTTGTCCTTGTAGGAGTCTATGTAGATCAGACAGAAGATCTCGTTGGCGTAGGTCAGGCCGTCAAGCTCGACATAGCAGCCGATGTTCTCCTCTTTCAGAAGATCGGCGGCGGAGACTTTCTTAGGCTGCAGCGGAGTGTCAATCTTACCTCTGAATATGTGAGTGTCAATGATGTACTGAACCTCGATGTAGGCGGTCTCATATTCACCGGTAGGATCGGCGTAGCCCAGCTGGATCATTCCGTTGTAGGCGCCGAGCGTGAGGCCGCCGCACTTGACATAGACCCACTGGCCGAGCTTGTAGTCGTTGTAGAGGGCATTCTTGCCGATCTTCAACTCTATGCCGCCCGTGGCGTCCTGGATGTAGATGCTCTTGTAAACATTGCCGCTGCGGTCCTCGGAGACCACCTGCCCTCCGATGACGATGTCCTTCTCGATCTTCACCGGACCGGACTTGTACAGAGCCTTGAGCTGGGCGATGGTCGTGTTGGGGGTCATCGTCACAGGCTCGTACACGTCAGCCTTGCCGTAGTCCGTGGTGAAGACCTGGTCCCACTCCTCGCAGGAAGCGAGGACGAAAATGGCGGCGATCAGCGCGAAATATATTCTTTTCATACCTTGGAATCCTTAGAATCTGAAATAAATGTTCAACATGTAGTTGATTCCGCTCATGTAGAAGTACTTGGAATCAAACCTGTAGAATCTCTCCTTGCTGACGGTGTTGTCCACAAGGCGGGTCTGCTCGTAGCCGCCGGTGCGTACATCCCTGTTGTTCAGGAGGTTCTTCACCTGCATCGAGAAGCCGAGCTGGTACTTTCTCTGAATATACCAGGACTTGCCCACGCTGGCGTTCACGAGCATGAAGTTCTTGAACTTCTCCTGCGCTGCCATGTACTCGATCTCCTGGGCGGTCACCTGACCGTCAGGCCCGGCTGTGGCCATGTCCGTCCTGTAGAGAGGGTTCATGTCCAGATAGGAGTTCCCGAAGAAATCCACATCCGCGTCGATGAACCAGTAGTTCTTGTTCCATGCGAGGCCAAGGCTGGCCGCAAGCTGCGGGGTGCTAGGCACATAGTGCTGCACGGTCTTTCCGTCCACGGTAGGATGGCTCTTCCAGTAAGGAATCGTCACTCCGTAGGTTCCGGCGACATATTCAGCGCTGTTGTCGAAGGTCTGGTACATCGTAGGGTTGGAGGTGTAGATGTACTGGCCGTAGGTGAACACTCCCTGAAGGGAAAGGTTAGGCACCGGAGTCGGCACCTTGAAGCCGAGCTCGACTCCGACGTGCCTCTCGTCGATTCCGGACATCGCAAAGTTGGTGAACGAGTTCTGCGAGTCATCGTAGAAGCTCATCACGTCCGTCTGATCCTTGATGGAGGTGTAGAATCCGGTGACACGAACATCGTAGCCGGAATTGCTGTAGGCGTAGTTGATGTCCGCCGTCAATGTCTTGATGGTCTTGAGGTCAGGCATCACGGTGTTCCTCGTCCTCGGGGAGATGAACGCCTGGTTGAATGTCGGGGCCTCGGTGATGTAGGCTGCGTCGGCGTAGATCCTGTGGCCTCCGCTGATGAAGTAGCCGAGGTTGATCTTTCCGGATCCCGTCAGGAAGTCCTTCTTGTCGGACTCACCCTTCGAGGTTATCGGCCTGCCGTCGATCTGGTCGTACTTGGTGATGACTTCCCCATTGTAGGTGAACGGGTTGCCGTTGTCGTCAAGTCCCGGGAAAAGACCCTTCCTCAAAAGACCTTCCCTCCAGAATTTCGAATATCCCAGCCTTCCGGCCACCGTCGCCTCGAAGCCGCCGAACGTGAAACGTCCTGAGGCCCAGGCCTCCGCGCGGCGGACGTGGGCATAGTAGTCGTAGCCGTACTTGTCGCCCTGGGCAAGGGTCTGGGCGGCTCCGTTCTTAAGATAGTAGTCCAGATCGTTCTGGATCATCGTCGGATAGGCGGCGAAATCCCTCTCGGCGAACTGGTCGATGTTGACATAGTAGTCTCCTCCGAGCAGGTCGTCCAGAATCTTGTAGTACTCCGTGCGGTTCCACTTGTAGGATAGTCCTCCGTTGACTGTCAGGAACTTGACAGGATTCCACTTGGCGTTGACAGCGAAGTTGAGGTCGTTCTGGTCCACACGCCTCTCCTCGATCACGTACTTCGAGCGGTTGCCTGAGGCGGTGGAGTTCAAGGAGTTCACGGCATAGAGACGATCCCAGTTGATGTGGGTGGTCGATGAGAGGTCGGTCTCCCAAGCCTCCTTCGCCCATGCGTACTTGGCGAAGTTACGACGGTTGTAGTCCGTGTTGTCCATGTAGAAATAGCTCGGAAGGTTCCTGTAGTAGTCAGGACGAGGATCCGGGGCATCATACCAGTCAAGAGCCGTGTAGCCGTTCTTGCCGAATCTGTAAAGCACTGTGGCCGAGGCCGAGAACTTCTGGGACTCCGGTGTGAAGTCGTACTTGAGGATGGCGATCGGCTCGTGGGTCTTGCGGACGCGGGCGTTGCGCACCTTGCCGTTATAGTAGCCCCAGTTGGAGTTGTACATGTTGTCGCCCATCAGATCGTAGACCTCCTGGGTGGAACCGTTCTGCGCTCCACGCTCGCCAGGGGCGGCCATGAATGTGAATCCCAGCTTATGCTCCTCGCCGAACCTCTTCTCCACGGCTCCGTAGTAGCCGAACGAGCGGTAGAAAACACCCTTTATCCAGTCATTTCCGCCAAGCCTCGCCGATGCGCTGAAAGCGTAGGACCAGCCGTTGTCCAACTGTCCGGAAGCGTAGGTCAGCATCAGGCGGAGCCTGTACAGAGCGCTGTTGGTCAGCACGCTTCCTCTCCAGCCTGTGCGGACGGAAGAGGCCATCGGCATGATGTTCGTGAGGCCGTTGTAGCCGCCGAATCCGAAATCGGAGACCTCGGCTCCGTTCACGGACTCCTTGCTTCTGGTGGCCTCGTTGAGACCGCTCCAGAGGGAGTACGGCGTGTAGCCCGTGATCGCGTCGTTCATCCTCACGCCAGCAAGATAGACATCCTGTGACTCACTGGAATAGCCGCGGACACGGAAGCGCACGGAACTGAAATTGTAGCCGGCCATGTTGTTGAACACATCGTTCTGGCCGAAAAGGATGGTAGGGCTGTCCTGGTAGCCGGAATCGTCCATGTCGAACTCAGAGAAACTGGCGTCGTCCACCTCGGCGACTTTCGCCACCGGGGTCAGGGACAGGTTGAACATGTTCTTGACATAGCCGTCATTGACGGTCACGTTGACTCTGGACTGGATATAGTCCGGGCTTTCGATGACAAGGTCGTACATTCCGTCCTTCAGGTTCCCGATCTGGAATGTTCCGTCCTGTCCGGCCTTCACACGGGCGACTTCCTTTCCTTCTGAATACAGGATCAGATCCGCTCCGTCAATGGTCGCCTTGCTCAAGCGGCTGACGACCGTACCTTTCACGCCACCGGTGTAGTTCTGGGCCGATAAAGTCAGAGCCAGAAACAGAGCCGATGCGGCAAGGAATATTCTTTTGTTCATATTTATTGAATATTAACTATTTATCCATTTGGAGGGTCACTTCGACAAGCTCAGTGACCGAGCCTCTGCGGTCACTGCACTTTCAGTCACCGAGCTTGTCGAAGTGCCGAAGCGACCGAAGTAACTACTTGTTACTAATGACAATATAGGTCGGGTAGTGGTCGCTGTAGCCGCCGACGTAGGAGCCGGATGAATATGTCCGGAACGGCGTACCCTTGTACTGTCCTGTCTGCTGAACCATGAACGGCTGGTTGAAGACGCGTCCGTAGTACTTGCCCTTCACGATCGGAACAATCCTGAGCGTCCCCTTCGGAGCGTTCACAAGCGCCTCGTTCGCAAGGATGATGTCGTATATGTTCCATTCGCCCCGGTAGGCCAAAGAGCCGTAACCGGCTTTCAACATTGAGGTAAACGGAGAGAAGAAGTCCATCTTGCCGACTTCGGAGACATTCTCCTTGCCGTGCATATAGACGGCCATGCTCTCGTCCGTAGGGTTGTCGTTCATGTCACCCATCACCACGATCTTGATCCCGGGATATTCATTCATCAGTTTGGCGGAGTTCTCGTAGATGATTTCCGCGCCACGGCTCCTAAGGTCGCTCCCCTTGCCTCCGATCCTGGATGGAAGGTGGGCGACGAAGAACGCGAACATCTCGCCCTTGATCTCGCCCCTGACCATCAGCACATCACGGGTGCGGAAGTGTCCCTGAGACTCCTCGTCCATGTCGAACTTTATGTCCTTACTGTTGAAATCAAACGGAATGGATTTGCTTTCAATCAGTTTGAACTGCTCCGGCCTGTAAAGCAGGGCCACATCGACGCCTCGCCTGTCCGGACCGTCATAGTGCACGATCTGGTAGTTCGCGTCGGCGATCTCCTTCTGACTCACAAGATCCTCAAGCACATGGCGGTTCTCGACCTCGCTAAGACCCAGAACCGTGTGGAAAGCCTTGTTCTCGTCAGCCATCGCCTTGATCACCGTGGCGATGTTGCGGAGCTTGCGGTTGTACCGCGCGTCAGTCCAGCGGTTTGCCCCGTCGGGGAGATATTCATAGTCATTCTTGCCCTCGTCGTGGTAGGTGTCGAAGAGGTTCTCGACATTGTAGAAGCCGATGACATACCCCCTCGCGCCCTTGTCCCCCTTGGCGCAGGCCGTGGCGGCCACAACCAGAAGCAGCAGAGCGGAATAAAGTATTTTTCTCAAACGCATATCAGTTTTGTATTATTATTCATGAATATGTCGGTTCCGCCGGGACGCTACCTCCACCACCAGGCGACATCCTTCGGCTCCTCGGCCTCGATCCTGGCCGTAGTCTCCTCGCCCACCTTGGCAGGCAAGTTCACGAAGAAATCAATGTTCAGTCTCTTCTCAAGATCATCAACCGACATCGAATAGGAAGAGTCTATGGTCTTGGTGCTGTAGACCTTGTGGTCCAGCCAGACGGCGCAGGCGGAATAGCCCGAATAGCCAACCGTGGAATTCTTCATGTAGCGGAGGACGACCTTGTAGTAGGCTGTCGGAACGGTAACCTTCTTGCCGTAGTTGTCCACGGCGTACTTGACGGTCTCTCCGTCTTTGTAGTCTATCACGCAACCGGTCACGACATAGAGGGTGTCGGAATCTCTTGCCCATCCACGGACCTTACCTTCCAGATTCGCCCAGATGTCAGCGTTGAAGCCATTATTGATCTGAGGTGTCATGTTCGTGCCGTAGAAAGTCATCGCATTCGAGGAGTAGGATGTCTGCCGATCAGCCGAGGCAATCTGGTGACCTCTTGCGAACCGGCCGGCGTTACCCTCTGAAAAGCCTCTTGTAAGAACCGGCTGCTTGTTCGCCGGCAACAGAGGATCCAAAGCCCAGGCGTCAGTCCTTCCGGTTTTTCCGCTCATATTCCAAACGCATAGCGGATAGGCCACCCACGGCGCCACCAGATTGCTGTAATCCCAAAGGAATGAATAATTTCGCGTGCTCACCGACCCGACAGTCATCGAATGCGTGAACGCATCCATCCCCTCCGGAATAGCCGGAAGTTCCATCCACCCTGTCTTCGGAGAGAGATTGCCGCCGGATGGTGTCGGATCAGGCTTCACTTCTGACCCTTTAGCCTTCTGACTGATAGTCTTCGAAGCCTTGCCCGCGCTGTTCTCCACCGTGATCACAGCCGAGCGCTCCTTCTCCGATTTGTTCTCCTCCACCTTCAGGGTGACATCCATGTCGCCGCTGCCAGAGCTCGGATCAGCAATAATCCAATCCACAGGCTCGCCGCCGTCCACCGAAGTTATAGTGATCCTCCAGGATGACGAGGCCTTCACATAAATGAACTGTGAATATCCTCCCGCCTCAACCACCGCGGTCTTCACCTCGACTGTCGGCGGAAGCACATCCTCCTTACCACCTGAGCCACAAGATGATAGCGCCAGCATTACAACCCCGGCGCAAATCATCCAAAACCTGCTCAACGTTATCTTCATGTGTTCGTATTATTAGAGAGCAAAAGGGCTGCCCGCTTTTCCGGGCATCCCTTAGTCTTTGTTAATCAAGATTCTATGACTACACCATCATTCCGCCACTATTCCAAACAGAATCACACGCACGTTCTCCTTAGTGGTGATCTCTATATTTGATTCTGAAGCCTGAGGCGACAGGGACATAGTGTAATGATCGGAGTCAGAAACCGAGATTGTATACTCTGGATTTCCCGTAGCACCGACATTACCTGCCACCGCCTGCGTTCCGACTTCGGTTCCAGCAGAAGAAGCGACCAAAGTGGCTGTCTTACCTTTCCACGCAACCGCATAGAAGGACAACTTGGAGGTGTTCGCAGGGATTGTCAATGTGGCCTTTCCCGGTTTTTTCGATGTTCCAAGTTTGAGGATGGTCACCACCTTCACACCATTAATCGTGGCTGTCTGTCTTGTTTTGTCTGGAGAAGTACCATCATAGGCATTCTCTCCCAATGTCCATTTTACATTGCTGGCAAATTTCCCTTCGTCCGGAGTCTCTCCGCCAGGATTGTCGCCGCCGCCAGGATTGCCTCCGCCGTTTTCTACGGCCTCGGTGATGTCCTTACCGTCAACATTGACCGCCACAATCTGGTAGTGGGTTCCACCTCCCACGAAGTAGCCCTTGACGGTAATTTCCTTGTCCACAAAAGATTCCATGTCACCAGGGAAGTAAGACAACGACAAATCCTTGTCCGTAACCCCTCCTATGAATATGTTGTAGTAAACATCGTTCTTTTTCACCTTACCCTTGAATGTGACGAATTCAACCACATCACTCTTATAGGAAGACACATTGCTTTCGTCAATAGCCTTAGGATCAGGATAGGTCACGGTGTTGCCTGACGATGCGATCTGGAATTTCGGCTCAGTAATCTGCATAAGTCCGTTGTGCTTGCCCGTGGTACCGGTCACAGTGACTTTGTCTCCAACCTTTACTCCCGGAGTAGCGTTGGCAAAGACAAGGATGCTACCAGTAGCGTCGGTGACAACAGCACTCTTATTCGTCACGCCTGTGACAAGGACATCCTTCAGAGTCACGGACGCATCGGTTTTGCCCGAAACGATAGAAGCCACGGTTCCCTCGGTCGGAGTGGTCGTTCCACCACCGCCACCACCGGTGCCGAGGTCAACGCCCTTGGAGAAGTCGATGACGGTGCCTGCTGAGGAAGCGACGGCAAGGCAAAGGTCATCAAGGCGATAAGAGCTAGCCACATCGACCTTTACATAGATGCCAAGCGTCGTTGTTCCTGACGGAACCGTGAAATTAGAGGTCGCAAGATCCCAGCGACCTTCCTTGTCGCCATTAGGAAATGAATACTCAAGCTCGACCCACTTAGCTCCGTCATTGCTGACATAGACATGGAACTCGTTATGCTTGAACAGGCTACCATTATCCTGGCTATATTTCTCCGCTCCGAAAGTCAAAGAATAGTCAGTGGCTGACTGAAGTTTGATGCCGGTCACGGAGAAATAGGCGCTCGAACCAAAGAACAGGTTGTTGCTTCCGGATCCGGTATAGTCGGAATAGTTGCTGTTGGAAGTGGAGTTCGCCCTGGCCGACATCGCCTTAAACGAATATTCCTCACTTCCCGCTCCCGTTCCAGTCGCGTTCTTCCAACCGTCAAACTGATCGAGATATGGCCAGCTTGTGCCTGTTCCATAGGTCTTTGTTGCTTCCGCCTTGTCAAAGTCGTTCTTGTAGACGGTCATGTCAGCCACGGAACCTGTTCCTTTCTGCTTAACGGTCAAAGTCTTGGAGTCAAAGCCGATGTCGAACTTCACTGATCCTTCACGATCCAAACCAGAGTTCTCCATCACCTTGATCTCGACTGTCACAGCCTTCGAGGAGCCTTTCCCCTCCCTCGGTCCGATGGAGATCCAGTCCTGCTCGGTGGTGGCCTTCCAGTCTCTGGTGGCCGTCACCTGAACGGTCTCGGTTCCGCCGGTCTTCTCAAATGAAATCTCGGACTTTTCGACCTCCACCGACGGAGCGCCCAAGTCCTCTTTCTTGTCATCACAAGCCGTGGCCGCGAAAGCAAGCGCCGCCACAGACATGATGAAGCCCAAAAATCTATTTGTTTTCATATTCATTAGTGTTAATAAATGTTCCACTCATTATGCCGCTCCGCCTCTTCCCCGCTCCAGTCCTTCCTTTACCGGACTTCATCCACCGGCACTTCTACCGACATTTCGACACCATCCACTCCGGCAAACCCGGCGACCGCATCCAGGCGACCGGCTATTCTTCCCCACAAATTCTTTGCCTGTCAAGCAGTCCGCTAAGTTACGACTAAATATTCAATTAAAAAATATGCCCGGACTGCGAGAACTATCGCAACATGTTATTTACTTACTTTCAAAGGTTTCCAAATAGCCACCGGGACAAATGGGATGGCGGTATTTCAGAGTTGACTGTCATTCAGTGCGTTATACGCCACGGGGCTCCGCCAATGTCATTGCGTACTTTACGCAGCGAAATATACGCAATAATATTCATTCTTCCCTAACAGCCTTTGAATGTGAGTGAAATGCCCATTTCCGCTCACGAAAGGCAGGGAAAGAGATCCCTCGTGAGCGAAAAAACCATTTCTGTACACGAGACCATTGAATATAGCGACCTCGTGAGCAGATGGCCTGTTCCCGCGCACGGCCTTGCCTTACAGATCGAGGTCGAGCTCAACGGGGCAGTGGTCTGAGCCGAGGATCTCGGTGTGGATCTCGGTGGCTGCGATCTTGTCCCTGAGGGAGTCGGAGACGAGGAAATAGTCCAGCCGCCACCCGACATTCTTCTCGCGGGCGTGGAAGCGGTACGACCACCAGGAATATTTCACCTCGTCCGGGTGCTGTAAGCGCCAGGAGTCAGTGAAACCAGAGTCCAGAAGCCCGGAGAACTTCCCGCGCTCCTCATCGGTGAACCCGGCGTTGCGGCGGTTCGTGTCCGGATTCTTTATGTCTATCTCATTGTGGGCCACGTTCATGTCACCGCAGACCACCACACCCTTCCGCGCGGCGAGGCCGGCAAGATATTCCCGGAAATCATCCTCCCACCGCATCCGGTAGTCGAGCCTCCGGAGACCGTCCTGAGAGTTCGGCACATAGACGCAGACGAGGTAGAACTCAGGCATCTCCAGAGTGATTACGCGTCCTTCGTGGTCGTGCTCCTCAACGCCGATGCCGTAAGTCACCGACAATGGCGTGTGCCTTGAATATATCGCCGTCCCGGAATATCCCTTCTTCTCCGCCGAGTTCCAGTACGACGTGTACCCCAGGAACTCCAGATCCAGCTGCCCCGGCTGCATCTTCGTCTCCTGCAGACAGAAAAAATCCGCGTCCAGCGTGTTGAACACCTCACCAAAGCCTTTCCCCGCACAGGCGCGAAGCCCGTTCACGTTCCAACTTATGAATTTCATACCATTTCTCATTTTACGAATAGCCATAACCTCCGGCGACCGGCCCACCCTTCCAGGCCGACACCGACGCAAAAGCTTGCGGCAACAAATTTAACACATTATCAATGAATATCCCAACGAACTTCTCCGCCGCCACGCGGATGTTGCTCTTCCAAACTTGGATCTTCAACTATTTTACTGCTGTTTTGCCGTTTTGTCGTTATGTTGTTTTGCTGTTTTGCGACAATGTCGAAACCGCAGATCTGATTTATCGTGGAACCGTACTGAGTCAAGGTCTGAAGCTCGACCTCAGCGACGTATCGTTCCGCTGGCATTGACAGAATTGCATAGCGGACACGTCTGCAAAGCCCTTCAGCCACTCTTCCGCTGCAATTCTGGCGGCCTTTTCGCCCGAAAAGCCTAATTTTCAACACAGAATTGCGACTTAACAGCCCCCAGGCCCTTTTTCGTGCAATTCCGAAGAGTGACATTCCCACCTGGCAGTGAAGCGGGCACCGGGCAGTGAGGGGTAGCTCCCCCAGACTGTCTGAAAGGTATCGACGAAAATGGAAAAGTATTGCCCGCATGCAGAGTAACAACGAATATTCAATCCTAACTGGGGGTGATTATACTTTTAGACAGTCCCCCCATGGCAGTGATGTTTGACGGAATGGGTAAACGCTCACTGCCGCCTGACAGTCAGGCGCATCCCGCGGCACGGGAATATTCATCAACTTGCAGAGCCTCTGCAGCTCCTTCAGCATACAATTAACTAATTGTTGTATCTTAACAGAAATTTACATCCACTGGCCAAAAAGAAAAAGGCCAAGAAAAAGCAGACGCTCCTATACCAGGAACAGTAAAAAGAAGACAAAGACTCTTGAGATTGGCGACTGCCACATCAATAAGAATTAAAAGGAACATGGCCAGAGAGTGGAGGACACGTTTTGCCCCGCTGCGCAGACTCGTTTAATAACGCCTTCAAAATGTGTCAGGCAACTTCAAAGAAAGCATCCGCAAGCTCCTTCCCGGACTTGCGGATCGCCATCCATTATGCTACTCGGGATGAGCGAACGATGCGATTGTTCCATCATCAACTCCAGTGCAGTTGACAATCACATCAACCGGTGTCCCGGCCTCGAAAAGCTTTCTTGCGATAGAAAGTCTTGTCTCCTCACGTCCTTGCTCCAGACCCTCCTCACGGCCTTCCCGCAGCCCCTTCTGCAGCCCTTCTTCCAAGCCCTTGCGCACGGCATATTCCTTCTGCGCTTGAATGTCCCACTCGTTCATCTTGTCAATCTCGTATTTAAGTTTCTTCTCCTTGTCGAACGCCGCCACCTCACACGCCTCGGCGAGCCGCCTGGAGATCCCGCCGGCCTCCTCGATCCATTCGGGGATCCTTTGGAAGCCATCACTGTTCTTGAATATGTAGAACAGCCTGTCGAACTCCGTCACGCACTCCTCCAGCGTCTTGGTGAACAGCGTCATCTCCACAAAGATAATACTAATTGTCTGATCCGCAACCATTCCGGTGCGTTTTTCGGTGAACCTCCAGTTGGAGATGAAGTGGTCGGTGTCCCAGAGGGACTCGTCGTCGTGCCTCAGGCGGTAGTTCAGGAACGACACCACGTAGACCGGCCGCAGTCCCTTGTACCGCACTCCGTCCGAGAGCTCGAGATGGTAGAGTCCCGACGCGTAGTAGACGCACCTCTCGAAAAAGAAGTCCTCCTCCGAGGCCTGCATCTCCACGACGAACGTCCTGTCGTCCCTGTCCACGCAGACCAGATCCAGCACCGTCTTCTTCCCGTAGGGGACATCCCTCCGCTGCTCCCTGTCGGAGTACTCCTTGATGTCCTCGATCCTCGCCTCCGGAGGCAGGATCTGGTTCAGCACCCCGATGAGGATGTCCTTGTTGTTCCTGTCCGCGAACACGGCCTTGAATCCCACATCGCTCCGCAGATTCACGAACGGAGCGAGTCCTTGTCTCTTTTCATTGAAATACATAGTTCAAATTTTAAATGAATATTTGAACCGCAATAATATGCACTAAAAACGTAAATAATGAAAAGAAACGTATGCGGATTATAAAAAACAGAAATATTTTCGGATGATACCCCCTAAGTAATCCTTAAATAATAACCAACTTATTGTTTATCGCTTACCAAGTAATCCTTCGCCAATCAATTTGGTCGCAGCCGAAAACCATTCTTCACCGGCCTGCAGGACATCACGAAATGAAGCTTAGCCCCGTCCTTGATGTCAGAATAGCGGATGACTGGGGAGACAAGACGTTTTCCGTTGAGGTAGGCGGCCTTGATGTAAACCGCTTCCTTGCTCCAACCTTCCGTTGTCATTTCCAGCAGACCTCCGTCCGAGAGCCTGACCTTCAGGCCGGGAACGCACGGAGAACCGATGTAGTACTCATCAGATCCGGGGCAGAACGGATAGAATCCAAGGCAGTTGAAAATGTACCAGGCGGACATCTGGCCGCAGTCGTCGTTGCCGCTCAGCGAGCCGGGTTCGTTGCCGTAGAAGTTGTCGGCGATGTAGCGCACCCATTTCTGGCACTTCCAAGGCTCGCCGAACCAGTCGTACAGATAGGTGACGTGGTGGCAAGGCTCGTTGCCGTGCCAGTAGCCGCCGATGCGGCCCCAGATGTCGTGCGCTCCGGGAATATCCTCGGGCAGCTCGATGGTGAAGAGGCTGTCCAGGCGGCTCAGCAGCAACTTCCTGCCGGCTCTCTCGACATAGCCTCCGAAATCGTGCGGCACAGTCCATGTGTACTGCATCGTGAACCCTTCCGTGATGTCTCCCCAGCCGTGGACCGAGTTCGGACCCTGATAGGCGACAGGGGCGAACGGGTCGCGCCAGTCGCCGGCGGAATCCTTTCCGCGCATGTAGCCGGTCTCGGGATCGATGAGATTCCGGTAGTTCATCGACCGGTTGAGGAAGAACTCGTAGTCCTCCCGGTGACCCAGAAGCTTGGCCGCCTGGGCAATGCACCAATCGTCGTAGGCATATTCAAGAGTCTTGGAGACCGATTCCTTCTCCTTGTCGAAAGGCACGTAGCCGAGGGAGGTATATTCAGGAATGCAGTCGTAGTGAGGGTTGGTGGCGGTGGTCTTCATCGCTTGGAAGGCACGCTCGTAGTCGAATCCACGCACGCCTTTGAGCATCATGTCTGCCAGTACAGAGCAGGCGTGATAGCCGATCATGCACCAGGTCTCGCCGCCGTAGAACGACCAGATCGGGAGCATCTTCTCGGTACTTTTGTCGAAATGGGCGAGCATCGAGTTGGCGATGTCGGCCTGAAGCGGCTTGTTGACGAGGTTGAGAAGCGGGTGGAAAGCCCTGTAAGTGTCCCATAGCGAGAATGTCGTGACGTTGGTGAAGTCTTCCGCATTCCCGATCGTGCCGTCGTGCTCGCGGAAGCGTCCGTCCGCGTCCTCGAATAGGAATGGGTGGAGGGCTGTGCGATAGACGCTGGTGTAGAATGTCTCCCGGAGCGTCTTGTCGTCGGAATCCAGATCGTACTTCCCGAGTTCCTTTTCCCAGAGATCCTCGGCCTCGGTCCTTACAGCGGCGAAGTCCTTGCCTTCCAGCTCCTTGAGGTTGTTCAGAGCACCGTCTGTGCCGACAGCGGACACTGCTACATTCACGAATATGTTCTCGTCTTTTCCGGTCTTGAACCTTGCGACGGCCTTAAGCTTTTGCCCCCACGCTTCAAGCGAGCTGCGGAACCGCTTGGTGTTGTAGATCACCGGCTGCCCGTCCTGGAATATGTTGAATTCCTCGATCGGCCTTGAGAATCTGGCTACGAAATAGACATAACGTCCCGGGTTCCAGCCGTTGACGACCTTGCTGCCGATGATCGTGCGCTCGTCCAACAGGCGTACCGTGGACCAGAGGCAATCCCATTTGAGGGTGTGGTCAAGGTCGATCATCACAAACGAACTGTCCGACTGCGGGAATGTGAACTTGAATATTCCACTTCGCCGGGCTGCCGTCATCTCGGCCTTGACTCCGTAGTCCTTCAGGATCACTCCGTAGTAACCCGGCTCGCCCCATTCCTGGTTGTGGTCGTAGGTTGACGGATCCATCTTCGATCCGGTTCCCGGCAGGAAGAGGAAGTCGCCCATGTCCGGGATTCCGGTTCCGCTGAGGTGCGTGAGGCTGAAACCCTGGATGAACGGCTTGGAGTACTTGTACCCAGCGGCGCAGTCATAGTCCTTGTCGTCGCAGTCCGGGCTGATCTGGATCCCGCCGAACGGCACCTGTGGCCCCGGGTACACGTTCCCGAACCCGTCCGTGCCCACGAACACGTTCACGTCATCGATCAGTTTCCCTTTGCCGGATCCTTCCTGTCGAACCACGGTTCCTTCGACGACAGGCTCAGGGACCTCCTTAACGCGGTCGCTGAGCTTGTCGAAGCGCCCTTCCGCGGCCGCCGAAACTGAAAACCCACACAGCACCGCCATGCCCAAAAACATTCTCCGAATATTCATAACAACAATCATTTTCATTTCCCCCGTAAAGTTACCGAATATTTCTGTAAATCATAACTACATGTCTTTGAATATATTCGCAAATCCTGCCAGTCAAATTCAGAGGGCAGCGTTCCGTAACTCACTGCTGCTTAATCAGTGGGGCGCCATCCTTTGATATTCATCAATTTATGGAATCGTGCCGATCCTTCGGCCATAAATCGGCCATAAAATTAGGTAACTATATAGCAGTTGACTAACGTGGTATGCAAGCGGTCGCCAAGGAGTTACATACGCGCTGGCGTCACCCGCATTTTGTGAATATGGCGGCACGATGCGAAGGATGGTAGTCAACTTGTATATATTCCCCAACTATTATTCCGGGTGAAAAAGGAGTGGTTAGACACCCGGAAAGATATCCCTGATTGGAGTCGGGTGAGGATAGCCTCTTTTTTCACCCGATGCATAAGCCCGGGATCTTCCGCCACACCTTGTCTTATATGACTACGATGGAGATTGGGTCCTTTACATACAGATTCTTATGCAGGAATACCAACGAATCACAATTACTTAAATATCAGCATCATAAGGAAAATGTTAGCCAACTCCTATATAATTTCCTAAAATTAATTGCCGTATCTTTACGGAAATATTCATAAAATGGCGAAGAAGAAAAAGACCGCGCAGCGGCAGACGTTCCTTTCTCCGGAACAGTATGTAAGGGAAAAGGCAAGAACCTTGGCGGCGGGTGGCGTTGTGTTAAATAATCACTCGAAAAGATCCTTCAAGGTCACCTCGTTCTGGACCACGCCGCTATATTCATTGGGCTTCAGGCCATGGGTTGTGATGAAGACGAGGTGGAGGGTCCGGCGGAGTTTGAGGGAGTCGCGGAAGGAGTTGATCTTGTTGTCCAGTTCCTGACGGTATTTTTTTGTGATTGAGAAAGGGCCTTCCCAGAATTTGATCTCGCAGAGGTCTATGACACGGTCGGCGCGGCTTATCACCAAGTCTATCTGCGTGCTTTCCGAACGCCAGGACGATGCTTCCGTCATTATGCCTTGAATGCCAAGCGCTTTCTCTATCTGAATATGATGGTACATGCACAGTCTCTCGAACGCGATTCCTGCCCAAGCATTATGAAGGGTGGTGCCGGTCTGGTAGGACCAGAAAGATTTGTCCGAAGTGCCATATTTCTTGATGAACTTGTAGTAGAAGATTGTGTAGAAATCTGTCAGTTGATAGACAGCATCATTTTCTTTTTTACCGAAGGCCTTATATTTCCGGATTATGTCGCAGTTATCCAAGTCAGACAGGATAGTGCTAAGGCCACCTCCGTCAGGAAGCCCTGTCGCCGCTATGACCTCTTTTCTGGTCAGGCCGGCGTTCTTGCGGCTGAGCGCCTCGATCACTTTCATATAGTCCTCGCTATTCTCAAACAGGGAGGCGTACAAGTTGTCGAACTCTCCGTCCAGTTTGCCTTTCCTTTTGAAGAACATTTCGTCCACATTCTGGGCGAGACTTTTCCCTTTCTCAAAGAGGTGTCACAATTCTCCCTTATAGACCTCATTTGAGAAAGAACCTTTGAATATTTCGGATCAATTTTTCCTGTAATAACATACTCCCGGCCAAACTCGGTAATAAGGCCACTATGAGTCTTGGGCAAAAATCCATCATTAACCATCATCGCCATCACTGCGTGATAAAGCGCATAATACGCCCTGTTCGCCACCACGTTCCACATTTCCAACCTTGCCAATTCTTCGGCATCAGTCAGAAATTTCAGAGCTTTCACCATTTCCTGATCAACAATCACCCGTCTCTCCTCTTCATTCATGGTTAAATAATTTTTATTGAGTCTGTTTGAACATTATGATAGAACAAAGTGCCCTTACGGTTGTTCCAATCGTTTTCCGTGTAGATGACAGGCACAAAATCAAGACCTAACTTCCATCCAAGGAGGGTCAATGGATATATCACACTGTCGTAGTCGCTTTTCTCAATTCTGTCTTTTTGAAGAATGACCAGAAAATCCCAATCCGAATCTGCTCTGAAGTCGCCCCGTGCCCGTGATCCGAAGAGAAAGACGCGCCCGCCCTGCGGAACAGTCTCATTGGCGACCTTCCGCACCTGATCAAGCACCTGTGACAAATCTTCTCTCATAACTGCAAAGAAAATGATTTTCAATGAATATTACAAATCCGTGAACTGATGGACGATAGATGATGTCGGCATATTAACAAGTAAAAAGAATTTTGATATTTCCATTAAAATGTTATTTTTTTTGCAATAAACACATATAGGCTATATGATCATCACACGCCTGTCGTTACACTCAAAAATGGTTCTGCCATTAATTTAAAACCGAATATAACGATGCATGAGGATGGTTAAAGCATCTAAATTTTAATTGAGATATGTACATACAAGTTAGGTTAAAAGATGTTGGTTGGACTAAACTTTATGTCCAAACTGACGCCAAAGATAATACCATGTTCTTACTCGTTGACAATAATCTTGATGTGTCCAAGCCCTATTTGACATTAAAAATGAAAGACGATTCTTTGGCAATAAAACATCAACGTGGTGAGGTCGAAGATGATAACGATGAATTAAAAGAGAAACTAAATGGACTGTACCTGCGCATAATAGAGGCGAAAAACCAAGATTCAATATATCCTGATTCAAAGAATCAAACAGTGATGAATCATCGGTTATCATAATCTTACAATTCCAGCATTACCTGCAAACTTACATAAAATCTGCGATTTTTACGCCCGTCCCATAAGAAAGAAACATTTTTATAGAGGAAATATAACACATTCTCCATAATAATCAAATGGATATGATCTCACACCAATCCAGGCGGCCTTCTGGAGATACCTCCGGTCTCCTCGATCCACTCAGGGAACTTCTGGAAGCCGCCGAAAGTACCACAATGAGAAAGCTTCCCTCGGATATGTGAGTATTCTCGCACACAGAACAGTGAGTTGCTGGTTATTAAGCAGATATGTTTTCAGGTGTGGAAGATTTTTCACTTTACAAATAGGCAACAGGACGCCTTGCGATGAAGGCAGCAACTTTTAGGTGTGCGAATATTCTCATACCCGGACTTGCAAGTCGGTGATTATTAGACTAATGCATTTCTAAGTGTGCGCGATTATTCACACTTGGGAGAATTAATGAGCCACAGAATGGCCTACAACGGAATCTATGACTTCTAAGTGTGCGAATATATTCATACCCAGAATAGCAAATGGCTGTTCGTCAATGATGTAGAGTTCTAGGTGCGAATGAAAATGAAACGATGTCTCACGTTGTGTGGGAAAGCAAAGTATGTGAAAGGAAAAAACGGGCGGCCTATTGTGGCCGCCCGAATCGGGAATGTGGTGGGTTATCTGGTTTTGATTAGACAACACACGTTATGTCTCAGATTACTTTCTTGTGAAGAACTCGCCGACATGCCCCTTAGGATTGCACTGGAAAACATTAGAGTAAACTCCAATGCCTTTATTACCAGTAGTGCTTACCGTGGAATGATTGAACACATTTGTGTCAGAAAGAACAACACTTATGGCACAAATCTGATTCATCGTCTTATTCAAATACTGAGTCAAAGTCTGGAATTCGACTGGTGTGTTCTCCGTTCTGTTTGTGTACTGAATGGTATTGAAGTCTTCTGAAACCGAGAACCAGAACCAAACATAATCAGGATCACCAAGCTCTGTCTCTGCATACTGCCAAGGAGAAGACCATGCTTTGTCGGTTCTTGTCGCGATACCTGGAACATAAGCTGCGTATTTTCCATTCACAGCCTGTCCCGAACCATCTCTTGCATCAAGGAAGAAGCCTATACGCACGGTTTTAGCCTCATAATTGATGTCAACGCAAGCGTCAAGTATAGTATCAAAGAACAAACCTTTCAGACCAATGTTATTTGTATGTTCCACACCATCAACATCCTTGAGAGTCACTGGTTTAAGTGGATCAACAAATGTCACGGACATTACACCTGGGTCAGCGGCTTTTGCAGATGCACCGGTACTGGCAAAAATCTTGGTAGTGAATGACCAGTCTCCCTTGAATGAATCCGGACCGATCTGGACGGCCTCGAAGGTGGAACCATTGGCAAAGATGAGTTTTGCGGAACGTGGCTTGCCGGTCTCGTTCTTCGTCCAGGAAATCTTACCGTTGGCGTAAGAAAGGAATCCTTCGGTAACGGCGGCGGAGCCTCCGTCAGGGAAATCAACGGAACCAGCCTCATCAGAAATCCACTGGCTCGCCATAGAAACCTTGGCAAGCGTTCTCTCAACAGTGTAAACCTTACCGGCAACTATGGAAGCAGCCGGTTTGAAGTCAGCGATGAACGTGTCCTCACCGATATTCACGAATATCTTGGAGTTCAGGTCATCAGCTGCCCAGACTGCCGCGGCGGCGGAAACCATGCCGTTTGCGACGGTAGCGCCGAGCTTCAACTCGCCCTCCTCACTCTTGGCGCCGAGAACGCCACCGGAGATGTGGAGTTTATTGTGGATCTTGCCGTTGGACAGTGTTACAGAGACAGCGGCCTTCGGGTCAACCTCGGTCCCTTCCGGAAGAGCGAGGCTGAACTTCAGCAGACTTGTCTTGTAGGAGAAAGGAATGCTGGCCGCAAGGGCGTCAGGGTTAGTGGAGGTCAGATCCTTGAAGTCAACGGCTCCGTAGATGACCTGATTGTTCAGGGCTGCGGTGAGGTTGGCCTGTGAGCTGATGTCGGACACAATGTCGTCACCACCATCGAAGTTCGTGGTGTTGGCGGTGTTCGCAAGATAAGCGATGATCTTTGTGGAGCCTTCAGGGATGGACACAGCGGGCTGGCGGAAGCAAGCCGTCTTACCGTCAAAAGAGATAGATTTCGGATCGATGGCAAGTTTCGTCACCGGACCGGCTACCGAATTGTCAGCCTTGGCGAAGTATGCCCAAACCACATCGTCGTTGTTGAAACTTGCCTTGTAGCTGCCGTCCGTCGCCTCTGAATATGAAAGGCGGGTGTCAGGATCCCCGATAGTGGCGGTGATCGTCAATGTCTTCGCACCGTTCTCAGGAGCCACGACCTCGTTCTCAACCTTGTTGCAGGCGAGAAGCGAAGCGGCGAGAGCGAATATTGTCAATATTTTCTTGTACATAGTATTATCCTCCAAGATTAAAGTTTACCACCGTTGCCAAGGTCAAGGCCGTCGCCGATGCTGACCTTGCCGGTAAGAGAGTATTTAGGTCCAGTGGTCCAATCATAATAGAAGTCGTTTGTCGGCCACATAGCGTTAAGAGCATCAACAACATTGGTGCAACTTACGTTATTAACCTTAACCGCAGCAGCCAAGACACCTTCAGCGGTCGCTGAGCAGACTGTACCTTCTGTAACCTTTCTGGCTGACTCCGTGCCAATCGCATTCGCGGCCACACCTTCAAGATAGTATGAATATGAGCATTCAGCGTTGGCATTCAAAGACTTACCTGCAATTGCACCTAAAGTGAGTTCTACATTCTCTACAGGTGAACCAGAAACAGGTGTAACGGTTCCACTTGTGTAGCAATTGTAGATACGTCCACCACTGAATGCACCTGCTATTCCTCCTACTAAAGGTTTTGCTGTTTCGGCATTCGCATATTTGACAGCACCTGTATTCAGGCAATTGTCAAGACGAGATCCGCAACCACCTACTGTCTGATTGGTGCGTCCGCCGCCAAGAATACCACCGGCGCGGTCTGAATTAGTGATGATCTCACCACGATTCTCACAATTGTTGATGTCAGTGCGAGACTTTGTGGCTCGTCCGTCAAAACAGCCTAAGATACCTCCCACAAACTGACCACCGTGAATTTTACCAGTATTGAGACAAGTGTAAATCGGAATCTGTGTCCAATTGTTATTATCATAGGACTGACCTACAATACCACCTACATAAATACCAGACTGCGCTACGGAACCACCTTCCTTACCGGTCACAGTGACTTCACCATTATTTGTACAATAGTAAATCTCAACCCTGTTCGGCGCATTTGAGTAAGACCAGGTATGGCCTACAATACCACCTACACCCTGGGTGCTGCCCTCGGTACCGGCGACATTGACCTTACCGTTGTTCACACAATTCTTGATCGCGATGACTCTTTTTCCTGTCTTGCTGGCCGACCTTGCAGAACCGACAATACCGCCGGTCCAACCAGATTTGAATGTGCCATTGACCTCACCATCGTTCTGGCAATTCAGGATGTTTGCATTGTCCCATGCGGATCCGACAATACCACCATTGACTCCGAATCCGTTACTTGAGACAGTACCAGTGTTCGAGCAATAGGAGACAGTGAACCAGCTTCCGTGTCCGAGGATACCGCCACCCTTGTTGACACAAGTGACAGTCCCTGAGTTGGAGCAACGGCTTACAAAAGAACCATTCGCAAAGCCGACGATACCGCCGACTCCATTTAAATCAACGCCTTTGTCAGAAATATTATTGTTGGTCAAAGTGGCTTCAACCGCTCCGGAATTCTTTGAATAGGTGATGTTTCCTGTCCTGACAGAACCGCAAATACCTCCTACAGAACGGCCACCCTTGATGTTTCCCTCGTTTGAGCAATTATCAATAGCGAAGTTAGATTTGGAATCCACCCAACCGGCGATGCCTCCGACATAGCTGCTTGTTGATGTCACATTAGCCTTGTTGACGCAATTGGTGATCTTAGCACCGTTATCCGCATTGACGAGACCGCAGACACCGGCAGCGTCATCAAATGTTGAATTGACAGTACCCTCTACAGTAACATCGTGGATGTTGGCGCCCTCGGCGATGGCTCCGAAGAGTCCGCAGGATTTTCTGGCTGTCTGGTTGATGTTGAGGCTTACGGTCTTGCCGTTACCGTCAAAATCACCGATGAACTGCTTCTTGACATTGATGGAGGCATCGTAGTAACCGACAGGAGTGGTTACATTCTTGATGTTCTCCATCAGTCTCACATACTGATCCTTCATATTGTTACCGTCGTTCACATAATAAGCGAAAGCAAGGAAGTCAGCAAGGCTGGAGATCTGCCAAGGGTTACCCTGTGTGCCTTCTCCGGCAAGTGGCTTAAGAGCATCACCGATAGTTCCGAGATCATAGTAGGCATTGACAGCCAGTTCCTTGTCGGAAACCGTGGATTTACTCTCACTGGCGTTGTGAAGGTCAAGTGTAACGGCGGTCATAGTGAAACCTGCCGTGTAAGTTCCAGGAATGACGGTGGCATAGAAAGCGTTACCATTGTTTCCATCGACAGCGACAGTGACATCTGATGAATATGTGTTACCCTCGATTGTGCTGACAACAGGAGAACCTGATGTCATGTCAACACTGAAAAGTCCGGAAACCTTGTTGTTCACAGAGTTGATAGACACAACCTTCACCGCAGCTGCGGCATCGGCTGAAACCTTGAAGCGAAGGACTGACGTGACGTTCTTCATCTTCACATAGCGGTCTTCGGCGACGGCGCAAGCGATATTGGCACTGCCGAACAATCCATTTTGGTTGCTCGGAACCTCAAGAGTGAACTTCCCGTCCTTGACTTCTTTGGCGGCGGTGCAAGGATAGACAACATATATCTTACCCTCAAGAGTGGTGCTGAACTCGAAATATCTCTGACCGGCGAACTTGGAGTCAACCGTAAGGGTGTCTGATTCTGTTCCGTTGGTGACGAAAATCTTGTCACCCTCTGACCAGACTGTCTTACCCTGCTTGGTGATGTCGGTCTTTGTCTGGGTCTCCTCGTCAAAGGAGCAGGTGAAAGTCCTGAGCTCTCCTCTGGTCTGCCCGCCATCGAGAACCTCTTCACGGGCGCAAGCCGCTGAAGCTATCGCAAGAGCGGCCACGAAAAGCATTTTTATAGTCTTTTTCATCTTGTATTCAATTAAGGATTACTTGTTCCAGTCCCAACCCGGTTTGTCATAGTCCTCTGTACCGGATGAGTTGTCCGGCTGGGTTGGCTCCTCGCTCTTCTTGACCTCAACCTTGAGGATCTGCCAGGTACCGGCCTTCTTGCTCTCGTCGCTGACATACTTGAAAGCGATCTGGATTACAGAACCAATGTAAGAGTCAAGTTTGATCTCCTCGGAAGTCATCACCTCTGAACCGAGTTCATCAGGATAGGAGAATGTGATGGCTATCTGATTCCAACTGCCTCCATCCTTTCTTACCCAAAGGGAAGTCTGCTCTTTTGCAAGCTCGATGCCGGCGAAATCTCTGACGATGTGATCGAACACAAGGATAGGCTTCTCGGCGTTCTTAAGGTCAATCTTCTCTGTGTAGAGAGTGGCCTCGGTTGTGTAGTCGGCGTTCTTGTAGCCGGAAGCTCTCCAACCTGTCGAGGCGCTCCAAGACCAAAGTGCGTCAAACGCATAAGGGAATATCGCATTGTTGACAACCACCCCGTTCTCGGCGGTTTTGTAGTCGGCGGTGTAAGGGAATGCCTTCGTAGCGGCCGTGTCAGGGCTTGGCTCTGAATATTCTTCATACTTCACAAGGTAGGCATAGACAAACTTGCCGCCCTCATAGTAACCGATGATCGTGACTGTGCCGCGCTCCTTGACATTGTCAAGCTTGCCGCCCTGGGTGCCGTAAGCGACCTCAGAGGCACTGAGACCTGCGACCTGAACGGAGCCGGTGCCGTCAACGAGGTTGAACGAGCCATCGGACTTGAGGCTCTTCACAACTCCGGTGAGCTGGAAGCGCTGGTATTTGTAGATGTTCGCCAACTTGCTCATCGACGAAACGTCGATGGTCTGTACCTCAGGAATATATGCTTCCTGATTGATGGTGAGTTTCGCGGTGAGGGCACCGTCGGTCTGCTTGAATGTGACAGTGGCGGTGCGTTCCACATCCTCGTTCTTTGAGACGGTGACTTTCACAGGCTGGAGTTCCTTGGAAGGATCTCCCGCCATTGGTTCAACCTTAACCCAGGACGCCGAGTTCTCAACGGTCCATTCGACCGTGGCGGTGAGGTTCACTGTCTCGGAACCTCCGTCCACCTTGAAATTCAGCTCACCCGGATTAACCTTAACTGCAGGATCGCCGTAGCCGGGATCCTTTTTGCATGAGGAAAACGCGAAAATCGCGAGAACCGCTGCGGTCAGTGTTAACAAGTGTGATTTCATTGTGAATAAAATTTGTGATTAGAGATTAATATTTAGTTTCTTTTGAAGTACATCCCATCAGTGTCACTGCTGTTGAAGTTGGCCTGATAGATCACGTCATAGTCAGATGCCAAAGTGGTGGCACTCGTCGAGGTCGCCTTCACGCAGGAGATGCCGCAGATGTAGTGGTTACCCTTTGAGGTTTTCTGTCCCTTGTCCTTGAACACGTACCTTAAAGTGTTAAAGTCCTTGCTCACGCTGAACCACAGCCACTCGTAATCGCTGGCGGAGAAAACCCCTGCTCCCGGAGCGAATACATATTTCCCGGCGGCCCATCCGCTTGTCTGATTCAACTCGGGAAGAAACGACACGAATCTTCCGCCCCCGGCATCCAGTGCGGCACGTCTGTCAAGGAACACCCCAAAGTTGACTGACTGTCCGGCGTAGTCAATCTCCACCACGGCGTCCATCACGGCGTTGAAATAAAGCCCCTTGACACCGAGGTTGTTGGTGTGTTCCGTTCCCGACGCGTCTTTCAATTTTTCGGTCTTGAGAGGTTCGCCTAAAGTCAACGGGGAGGCATAGCCAAGGGTGTTGCCTTTACCGAGGGTCTTGTTCGGGTCGAACAACTTGGAGTACAATGTCCAACCGCCCTTGAAATCATCCGCCGAGATCTGGGTCACTGAATATTCAGTAGCGTCAGGGAGGGTGATCTTCGCCGTTCTTGGCTTGCCGGTGGTGTTGGCGGTCCAAGAGAGCGTGCCATTGGAATATGTCAGCCAATCTTCCGAAGCGTTGCCGCTGCCTCCGGAGACAGACTTGCTTCCAGCCTCATCATTTGTCCAAAGACTGTTGGATGTAGAACCAACCTGAAAAGTCTTCTTGAGCGGTTTCGCGGCTGCGTCCCAGGAGTCGAAAGCCTCAAGGGTCAGCTCGTAAGTCCCATCCGTGACGTTGCCGAGGGAGCGGGTCCACTCCTTCCTCATCCCGGAGGTCTTGGCGCTCTTGTAGAAGTCGGCGAGGATCTTCATGGTCGTCACGACAGCGCCACCCTTCTTGAGGGTGAGCACGTAATGATGCACGAACTCGTCATCCGTGCCGGCGGCCCACTTAGCCGTGGCGATTCCATCTGTAACATCAACGTTTAACGTTGACAGTGACGGAGCCGCGTTGGCAAGGCTGAGTGTCGTGTGATTGTATTTCGTCAGGTGCCCCTTGTCGGATGTCGGATAAGAGGACACGATAGGTTCCCCGATGACATCTTTGTTGTAGAAGTCCATCCTCAGCACACGCATGTTGCCGCTGGCGTCGAACTGGAGCAGGTTGCCCTGCGAGAAGTCGTTGCAGTCCTTCATCACGGTGGCGCTGGACATATCCTCGTACTTGCCGTTCTCAAGCGCCATATAACGAACAGAGGCGCATCCGAAGACGGAGAAATCGCCCTGCCATACACTGCGAGGGTCGTTCAGAGGAAAATGGAGGTGGCCACCGAACACAATCGCCTGAGGATATTTCCTCAGTACCGGTGTCAACGCATCGGTCGCCCAGTAATGCGAAAGTGTGGACTCCCATATTCCACCCTCCTCGCCCAGACGGCTGCCATAGACGGTGTTCTTGATCATCGGATGGGTGATCACGATGACATATTTCTCAGGCTCGGTCGAGGTGATGGCGGCCAACTGGTTGTCAAGCCAAGTGACGACCGTCGGGTCATAGACAATCGGCTGGTCTCCGTTCGGAGAGACGCACAGGATGTGATAATCCCCGATTACGCAGTGACGTGCCTCGTACTTTGTCCTCATCTCCTGATCCTGGTCTGTCTGGAAATAATCGTTTCCGAACATATTCCTCATATAAGCGACATCCGAGACCATTGTGGAGGCCCAGGCATATCGAGGGACATCGTGATTACCAATTGTGTAGATCATCGGAGTCTTCTTCACGTCAATCTCTGATTCGAGGGTCGATTTGAACAGGCTCAACTGATTGTTGCTCGGCTGATCAATCAGGTCACCTACAACAAGGACTCCGGCCATTCCGTTGGAATCGTTCTCAAGAGCCTTGGCCTTGAACTGCTGGAGAGCGGACTTCCATTTGTTCGCCTGTGCCTGCTGGTTGACGTGCACATCGCTGACCACACCAAGCGAAAGGACAATGTTGCTTGCGTCAAAGTTCTTTGTCTTGTCCGTCGGTTTTGTTATGACGAACTTGGCGGCGTTGTAGATCTTCCCTTTCTCCACTGTAAGCGAAGAATTGTTCTTGGAGTAGCCGATCTCCTTTCCGGCGCTGTTGTAAACCCTCAAGGTATATCCCTTTGAGAGTTTAAGTCCAGGGTAAAGCCCGAACCAATAGGTCTTATCCGGTTCGATGGTCTTCTTCAGGGATGTCGTGGACTCAAACGCGGGGGTTGTGTTGCCGTTGACATTCTGACTGGAGAAAGACACAAGCATATTCTTGCTGATCCTTTCAGAATTGTTACCTTCGAGCACCACGTATGAAGAGGCTGGCTCGTCAACCTTGAAAGCGAGGAGCGAGAATATGTTCTTGAAGGCAAGCGTGCCGGAACCGTCCGCGCAGCTTGCCACGGTGACAGTCGGCTTCTCAATGGTGTTGCCGTCAAGGTTGCTGGTTGACCAGTTGGCTTTCTGGCAACCGTCTATTCCCGTGCCAGGAATCATTGCATAATAACCGGAGGCTCCGGCAGGAAGAGTACCGTTGGAAACAAACTTGGCGGTACGCCCGTCAGATGATATGTCTGTGGCCTTGATGGTTTCTGTTACAAGTGTTTCGCCATCGAGACAAGCGACCTCTATCACATCACCGTCTGTCCAAGTGGATTTGAATTCGGGAGTCGTAGTGTCCTCAAACGAGGCGGTGAACTCAACCGATTCCGGCTGAAGCTCTCCGGCTGCCATGACTTTTCCATTCGGGACTGTGAGCTTGTCGGAATAGACAGACTTGCTGACAACCTTGCCCGAAGCGTCATAGGCGGTGACGGTGTAACCCTGTCCAAGTACGGTTCCCGGCACAAGGCTGATGTAGCAGTCTCCAGACCCGCCGACATTGACCTTGATGACTTTCTGTGCCTCGAACGTAGGTTTTGAGGCCAAGGAAACGGAATAGTCGGAAGTCGAGACCGTGACATCGTAGTTCAGATCTTCCTCGTTGTTGCCTTTCAGTTCGATGGACTTGACGGAAGCGTCGGAGACCTCAACCTTAAGGAACGAGAATATATTCCTGAAGCTCAAGGTTGAAGAGCCTTTGCCGCACTTTGCCACGGCGATTGAACGGGTTGACGAGGTCGATGACGAGACTGTCCAAGAGGAAGCGGGATCACATCCGCTGACACCGGTCTCCGCAATGAACGCGTAATATTCATCGCAATCTTCCTTGATGCTTCCTTTCGATGTGAAGGTAGCGCTTGCCGAAGACACGGAGGAGGCGGTGATGGTCTCGGATGTGGAATGGCCGTCCTTGACTCCGATGAGATGAATAGCGTCACCGTCCGTCCAGGATGTCTTGAACGGTGTGGCCGCGGAAGCGTCAAGCGTGGCCGTGAATGTGGCGGCATTCACTTCCGGTTCCGGCTCAGGAGTCGGCTCATGCTTCTCCTTGCAGGATGCCGCCGCAGAGAGAAGCACAAGAGCCGAGAGTAGTATTGAATGATACATTTTCATCTGGTCCGCCGTTAATCAGCCAACGAAGGGATATAACCGTAAGGAATGAGCTCCCAAAGATCGATGAAGCCGTCATCGGCGTTCCAAGAGTTTTTGAACACAATAGCGATGTAACGGCCGGTGGCGCCCTGGGTCACATTCACTGAATATTGGTCCGCAGATGTGGAGAGTGTCCCGCCGATGAACGGGATACCGAAATTCTTCTGATAATCAGCATCATCAGGATTGTAGTAGGATGAACCGACATAGATTGTGTAATCCTTGATATAACGCAGTGATGCCGCCGTGTTATTCTCGCAGAAGGTAAATCCCGTGAAAGCGAACTCTTCTCCGGCGGAAGTCTGAGTGTCAACAGAAAGGATTTTTGGGAATGCTTGTTTGTTATTATCAGATTTGGAGCTGTGCCAGCTGTATGCCGGACGATCATACCTGCCGTCAATAATCTTATCTGGAGTGTTGATTCCAAAATACTGTCCGTTTGTGGCGGTAACATTCCAACGGCTGCCGTCAATCTGATAGGAGATGCCGTCAACAGACTTTGTCCAAGTGCGCCAGACCGTATCCTTTCCGGCCTTAGGACAGAAAGAGGAAGAATATTCAAACCTCTTGCCCTTCATGGCATCCTTGAAAGTGACTTCGTTCTCTCCTGGTTTGAGGACAGTCTCGCTTTCAACCCACTCATCCTGAAGGTTCTTGTAGCGGAAGCGTGTGGCTATCATCTCGTCCGTGGCCTTGGACATCACGATTTTTGCGTCCCTGCCTTCCATCCTTGCGGAAGTGACAGTTCGCTCGGAGCGGGAGACCATCCAGCCATCTCCGTACGGAGAGACCGTAATCTCTGCGGCAAGGGACTTGTTGCCTACATCATCATAGTTGACAATGTCAAATGTGTAGGATCTGTCCTCGAGCTCTCCAACTTCTATGGAAACCTTGCCATCAGGGTAATCAGCATAGTCCACATCGATGGATTTCGCATAATTATCCCAGAACAGAGTGGCTGTCCGGACCGCCGGATCCATCGGTTTTTCCCAATTGACAATGACATTTTGGTAGCCGATGACGGAGGACAGGTTAATGGCCTTCGCAGGGTAGTCATAGCCGCCCTTCTTGACCCATTCCTTATAGATTTCATCCTGACCTCCGCAAGAGACCGCCAAAACGGCCAAAACCGGCACTGTCAGAATATTGAATGCTATCTTGTTCATATTCATAGTCTTTAAGTATTATAAGGATTCTTTCACAACCTCACCGTAAGGTGTGACCTCACCGAACTGAAGAGCACCGACAGTAGCGTCAGGCATCGCCCAGGAGGCGAAAGATGTGAGAACGACCCTCAAATAACGAATCTGATCATAGGCGTGAGGATATTCATCGCTGTTCAGCTCAAAATCATTGCCTCCGTTGAATGCCTCCACGTCTTCCGGTGTGACAATTCCGACTGAACCGTCAGGATTATAGCCGGAAGGTTTGTACTGAACGAATTTGCCAAGGCAGAACCAAGAGTCGTCAAAACCATGCTCGCCCTTGCCCTCTTTTCCTGAAGGGTTCATGCTGCCCCAGAACTCGAAGTTGCGCGGGTGCGCGTCACCGAAAAGTTCCGGATAAGCGATACGCGGGAGTGTCGCGATACGGCTGAGCGCAGCCACACAGCCGAGGTCGATCGTGAACCAGCAAGGAATAGGAACCTTGTCAACCGCCAGAAAGTGGCCTGTCGAAGATGCGCCGGATCCATCCCAAAGGCCTTTGAGAGGATAAGTTGAGCGTTCAGCCTCCATAGAGAAGACATTGTCATCCTCAAGATACGCACCTTTGAACCCGGACTTAGGAATCTGCACTTCCAGCGCCGGAGTGAGCACTGCGGTCAGGGTGTCGGACACATTGCCCCAACGATCTCTGACATAGACTCCGAAGATCGCCTCTTTAGGCTCGATTCCACGTCTTGTGAGAGTGATGCTGTCACTGGCCGTGAACAGAGTCGTGACCTCCTTCCATTTGATTTCAGAGACAGGCTTACCGGCATTGTTGACATCCCCGTCACGAAGGATGCAGACGGCGATGTTCGCCTTGCTCTCATTGCCTGTGATCTTCACCTTGACACCGCCCGCGGCTGAAATGATAGTCGGGGAGACAGTCTGTATCGCCGGTTTCAAAGGGTTGAATTTGACTGTGACAGGGGTTGATTTATCTTCATTGATGTTGAATGAGCAGACTTGAATCTCATGTTCCTGGGTGTCAGCGAAGCCTTCAACCTCCAGGCTATCGACATATCTGGAGATTTTGGATTCGACTTCCACTCCGCCACGTTTATAGGTGGCGACAACGCCTTTTATGTTCTTGTCATCAGGGATCCTGACCCAGAGGACAGCCCCACCGCTCGTTGGTTTGACACCGGTGACCTCAACTGGCTGTGGAGCCGGGAGGTCCTTGTCGAGCTGGTCAATTCTGCCGTGATTGTCCTCGGCACAGCCGGAAACCAGCAGCAAAGATGCGATTAATGTTGTTGATAATAATATTACTTTTTTCATTTGCGATGATTCTTAAGTTACCAACCGATGTTCTGCACAAGGTTAGGGTTGATCTCAATGTAGCTTGTCGGGATTGGCCAGAAGTAGTCTTTCAGTCCGAACTTCTGTTCATAGATGAACTTCTTTACGTAGTAGTCCTCAGGCAAAGCGGATACAATGTCGAATCCGTATATTCCTTTCTGGTACTCGGCGGCGGCCTCCTTCCATCTGCGAAGATCCCAGAACCTCTGACCCTCGAAAGCCAGTTCGTTGAGACGCTCCCTGTGGATGATGGCGCGCATTCCGACCTTGGTGTTGTAGTAGCCAGGACTGTTGCTGTAGGTGTCCCAGGCGGTCTTCACGTCAGGGATCTTCGCGCGCTCACGGACGGCGTTGATGTACTTGAACAGGTCATCCCTGTGCGCTCCGTTCGGGCCTTCCGCCTCGTTGATCGCCTCGGCATAGAGGAGGTAGAGGTCGGACAGACGGATCATCGGCCAAGGGTACCATGTGGTGCCGGAGCCGGTGAATGTGTTGTTGCCAGTCCAGGTCGCCTGAATCGGGAAATGCTTCTTCGGGAAGAATCCTGTCACCGGACCTGTCTGGTTGCCTCTCTTGGCATGTGTACCACCCATCCTGCAGGCCACATAGTGAACATCCTCCGGTTTGAGGTCGTTGAAGTTACCAAGCTGCCCGAGCCAGTTGCCTCCGTCGAATCCGAGAGAGGCGTAGTACCTCGGCTCTCGGTCGAAGTTGAGCTTGATGGTGGTGTAGCCCTTGCAGATGTAGTAGGCATGCTGGTCATCGCCGACACGCAAATCCATCGGGTTGATGTTCGCCCATTCGGAATCGTTGGCGATAGGAAGCCCGTGCACGGTGTAGAACTGCTCGGCAATCTTGAGCGGAACGCCGATGAATATGTAGCCTCCGAGCATGTCGGTGAACCCGTTGAGGATCGGCATGCAGAGCTTGTGGTACATATTCATTGTTTTGGGATCCGGCTGTGTGTTGCCCCAGATGAGCTCGCTGTTCCACTTCTGGTTGAATGCGTTGCGGAGGGTCAAAGTGGTCTTGAGGGAGTCTGTCATGCGGTAGGTGATGTCATCGCCCTCGTAGAGGGAGATGTTGGCCTCCTCGGAGACTGCGATGGCCTCGCGGCAGGCCTCCATGGCGGCTGTCCAACGGACGAGCTTCTCATCATCTGTCTTCTCCGGAAACAGCCTCGTGGTTCCGTCTGTGTCCACGAGAGCCGCCTGTTCGGAGTTGCCGTTGAAAAGCGGGCTGGCGGCGTAGACCGCTACCTTGGCCTTGAAGGCGGCACAGATGGCCTTGTTGACGCGACCATATTCATCAACCGATGGATTGATGAGCGGAAGGTCAGGCATCGCCTTGTCCAGAAGTTCAATGATAAAGTCGAAGCATTCATCGATATTGTTGCGGTGGACACGAACCTCATCGACAGAGGAGTCGATAGGGAGGCTCTCGCGTACAATCGGGACCGGTCCCCACTTGCGGACAAGGTTGAAGTGGAAGTAGGCCTTGAGGAATGTCACCTCGGCGATCCACTGCGCCTTCTCCGTCTCATCCATGTCCGGGACCTTACCGATGTTGTCGACAAAGATGTCACAGCAGCGGATTCCTTTGTACATGTCTGCCCAGTCGTTGGCGAACACGCTGTTGGCGGTCATGTTGCCTCTGGCGATGTAGGACATCGTGAACGGCACACGGCCGGTGGTGTTGGTCGTGGTACGTCCATAAAGATCCCAGTACTCATCGCTTCCGAGCATGGCCGGGTCGTTGCCCATAGAACCCTCAAGGGTCATGTAGGAATAGCAGGTGGCCAGATAGCGGATAGCCGAGGACCTGAGGTTGAACGCGGTCTCGATCGACGGCAGACCGTCGTCAGGAACCACGTTGAGGAAGTCGTTGCAGCCCGCCGACCCCAGCAGCAAGGCCGCGGCCGCAAGGGAGGACGCTATTGATTTATGAATATTCTTGCACATGTTCATAGTCGAAGATTATTTGAATGTCACGTTCACACCGATGTTGAAAGTCCTCTGGATCGGGTAGTTGAATCCCTCTCCGGCGAGCTCCGGATCCCAGAGTTTGAACTTGCTCCAGCACAGGAGGTTGTTGCCCTGGAAGTAGACGCGTAGATTGTCGATGTGGATCTTGTTGGTAAGCTTCTGAGGAAGGGTGTAGCCGAACTCCATCTGCTTGAGACGGACGAAGGAGCCGTCCCTCATCCACCAGGTGCTGACCTGTGTGTTGTTGTGGTTCTCGTAGGCGCTGTAGCGCGGGTAGAGGGCGTAGATGTCACGGTTGTCCTCGCTCCAGTGGCTGTCGGAATAGGCCTTCAGAAGCTGTCCGTTGTTGACAAACGGAGCTGTTCCGTACTTGTTGTACTTCGTGCTGTAGGCGCTTGTGGCGTCAATCCAGAAAGACTCGCGTCCCAGACCTTGGAAGAACACCGAGAAATCGAAGCCCTTGTGACCGAGGGACACACCGAACCCGTAGATGATCTCCGGGGAGGTCGGATAGCCGATCGGCACCATGTCCGCGTTGGTGATCACACCGTCACCGTTGACGTCGGTGTACTTGATGTCACCGCCGCCGTACTGGCTACCGAAAGCGGCCTGCGAAGGGCTGTTGGCGGCATCCTCGTCATCGACGAACAGACGCTCGGCGATGTAACCCCATGTCTGCCTGATCGACCTGCCGGCGTGCTGGCGGTAGGACTCCGGATAAGTAGGCTCCTCATAGACATCATACTTGCCGGTGGAGTAGGTGAAGTTCGCCCTCGCGGACGCCCAGAGGCCGCTGGCCCAGGCCTGCTTGTAGTCGGCCTGGATGTCGATACCCTTAGAGCGGGCCTGGCCGATGTTGCCGTAGACGGCGGCCTGGAGACCCATGGTGTTAGGGATGTCGGCGCGCTGCATGAATATGTCGGTGCGGTGCTCGGTGAAGTACTCGGCGATGATGTCGAGCTTTTTGAATAGACCCAGCTCGAGGGCGTAGTTGCTCTTGTAGGACTTCTCCCAGGTGATGGCCTCGTTGGCGTAGCGCACGACTCCGATACCGTTGTAGCTCACGTTTCTGGTCTCGCCGAAAGATGCTCCCAAACCGCTGTTGTTCATGCTCATCTCCGACAGGTAGTAGAAACGGTTGGAGCTTGAGCCGATGTTGTCGTTGCCGACAAGACCGTAGGAGTAGCGCAGCTTGAGATTGCTGACCACCTTGGTCAACGGCTTGAACCACTTCTCGTTGGACATCATCCACGCGAGACCCGCCGAAGGGAAGAATCCCCAGCGGTGGGATTTGTGGAAACGCTCGGAACCATTGTAGCCGAAGTTATATTCAACAAAATACCTCTTGTCGTAGCCGTAGGTGAAACGTCCGGAAAGGCCGGCGTTGCGCGATGGCAGGGACAGCTGGAGTGAGCCGGCGTTGGCGGTCAGGGACTCGCTGGCGGTGAAAACCAGAAGTCCTGTCACGTCGTGCTTTCCAAATGAGCGGTTGTAGTTCAGGCGGGTCTCGGAGTACATCGTGTTCTTCACCGTCTTCCCACTCTCGGAATATGTCAGGTAGTCCGTTCCGTTTTCGTTGATGCGGTTGACGTGGTACTCTCCCGTGTAGGAGTCGTAACGATCCAGCCTGTACCAATAAGGATTGAACTGGCGGTTCACTGTAAATTCGGACAACCTTGTGAGGTTGAACAATGTCATGAACGACAGACCCTTGGTGATGAACTTGAGATCCTGCTCAAGCTGTACGGCGGCGATCATCTGGGAGCGCTGGTAGTTCTTGTAGCCCTTGACAAGGTTGGCATAAGGGTTGATGTAGGAGCCATCCTCGTAGTTACCGAACATGATGTGCTGGATCCCCACGTGCTCGTCGTCCACAGGGTAGTAGGCCGGGAAGAGCACAGGGTCGGAGTGCATGACCTGGCGATAGACATCGCTACCTCCGTTCAGAGGGCCTTGATAGTCCCTGAAGTTACCGGTCAGACGGACAGCCAGCTTCGTTGTCGGGGTGACGTTGATGTCCACGTTGGAGCGCAGGGTGTAGTTCTTGTCGTCGATGTTATTGTTGAAACTGTTGCGCTTATCGACTTTCAGAACACCCGTGTCCTCGGTGTAGGCACCGGACACATAGTAGGTCGCAACCTTGCCTCCACCACGCGCTGAAACGTTTGCGCGGTAGCTTGTGGCAAAATCCTTGAAAAGCATATCGTACCAGTCGTTGGCCGGATAGATGAGGCGGTTGGCGCCCGGTTTTCCGGTCTGCTCGATCTTGTCGTAGGTGTACATCAACTCTCCGAGAGGGTCACGGGTGGAGATGGCCTCGTTGTACGACTTCATGTAGGTCACAGGGTCGGCGAGTTCCACGACATCGGTCGGGGCGGAGATCGAGGTCTCGACACGGGCGAAGATTTTCGCCGGGCCTTCCTGACCGCGCTTGGTGGTCACGAAGATCACACCGTTGGCTCCGCGGGCTCCGTAAAGGGCCGTCGCCGTGGCGTCCTTCATGATCGAGAAGCTCTCGATGTCGTCCGGCTGAAGGCGGGCGAGGTCAGTGGAGGTAAGCTCGATGTTGTCGATGAGGATCAGAGGGCTGGTGTTCGCGCCGAACGTGGTGATACCACGCACGAAGAAGTCGGCGTTGTCCTGTCCAGGCTCACCGGTACGCTGGTAGGCGATCACACCTGCCACGTTTCCGGCCAGGGCGGTGGTGAGGTTGCTGGAAGGAACCTTCAGGGTCTTGACATCAACCGTGGAGATGGAGCCGATGACGCTCTCCTTCCTCTGTTTACCGAAGGCGACCACAGTCACCTCGTCAAGTTCGTTTGCCGCGTTTTTGAGTTTCACGACGAAGTTGGTCATAGTACCGACCTGCAGAACCTGAGTCTCCTTTCCAAGGCACTCAAACTTTAGCTTGTCGGTAGGCTTGACACCGGTCAGCTCGAACGAGCCGTCAAGGTCGGTCATCACACCTCGGGTGGAACCCTCGACGGAGACCGTCGCTCCCGGCATAGGCTCGCCAGTCTCCTCCTCGTAGATAACACCCTTGACGGTCTTGGTCTGGGCCACGGCCGCAACGGTGCTCAGGATGAGCGCAAGCGTCATTGCGATCTTTTTGAAAGACATAAACGTTTTTATAAAATTTGTTGTTTAATTAAAGTGTTACCTATCTTTAATATATGAGTCCTACTTTGATGATAAACCGATTTAACCAATGCGTACCAAAAACTCTTGGCGCAAAGATATGAAAAACAAATTTAGCCACAATTTAACAAAAAACAATAGTTTTACGTATATTTGACCTATGAAATTTAAATTGTTTAACGCAGGACTGTTCCTGCTTCTCTGCGTCGGGGCAGCCGCGCAGCAGCCTTCCTCCAAGGCAAGTTATGTAGATCCGTTCATCGGCACCGACGGAATGGGACACACTTTTCCGGGGGCGTGCGTGCCTTTCGGCGGAGTCCAGCTTAGTCCTGACACGGACACCATCCCTCACAATGTGAACGGGAAATACCAGCCGAGGGCTTATGAATATTGTGCCGGCTACCGTTACTCAGACCCTACGATCGTCGGGTTCAGCCACACGCATTTCAGCGGCACTGGACACTCCGACCTGGGCGACATCCTCCTGATGCCGACCACGGGAGCGCTGAGACTGAACCCCGGCACGGCGGACAACCCGGACAGCGGCTAACCGCAGCCGCTTCTCGCACTCCACGGAGAAAGCCTCGGCGGGACGCTACGAGGTGACGCTGGACGACTACGGCGTAAAGGCTCGTCTGACCGCCACCACGAGAGTCGGAGTCCATGAATATTCATTCCCTAAAGGCGTTGACGGACAGGTGATTCTGGATCTCATCCACGGAATCTACAACTACGACGGCAAGACCCTCTGGGCGGAGGTTCAGGTGCGGAACGACACCCTCCTGACCGGCTACCGCATCACCAACGGCTGGGCCCGCACCAACTACACCTACTTCGCGATCTCCTTCTCGCAGCCTATTTCTGAATATGGTTACGCGGACCGCGAGAAGATCAATTATAAAGGAGGCTGGAGCAAGTTCGACCAGTACCACAACTTCCCGGCGATGGCCGGACGCAAGCTGGTGGCCTGGTTCAAGTTCGCCACTTCTAGGAACCCGGAGCTGACCGTGAAGGTGGCCCTGTCGGCGACCGGTGCGGAGGGCGCACTGAAGAACCTTGCGGCGGAGGCCTCCGGGAAGTCTTTCGACCAGATCGCCGCCGAGGCGACATCGGCTTGGGAGAAGGAACTCTCGCAGATCGATGTCCAGGGGACCGAGGACGAGAAGAGGATGTTCTACACTTCCCTTTACCACACGATGATCAACCCGTCAGTTTACATGGACGTGGACGGGAAGTACAGAGGCCTCGACCACGAGATCCATCAGGCCGACGGCTTCACGAACTACACAGTGTTCTCACTTTGGGACACCTACCGTGCCGAGCATCCGTTCCTGGCCCTGTTCAAGCCAGACCGTGACAGGGACATGGTGGAGTCGATGCTGGCCCACTACGACCAGAACGTGCTGCACTTCCTTCCTGTCTGGAGCCATTGTGCCAACGAGAACTGGTGCATGAGCGGCTACCATGCCGTCCCTGTGCTGGCCGACGCCATCAGCAAAGGGCTGGACATCGACCGCGACCGCGCCCTTGAGGCGATGGTAACCACCTCAAAGGCAGACTGGTACGCCGGGCTTGGGGAATATATGAGGCTCGGCTACGTGCCTTACGACAAGATCTCCACCGCCGCCAGCAACACGCTGGAATATTCCTACGACGACTGGACCATCTGGCACACCGCCCGGCTCGCGGGTAATGACAAGGTGGCCGATGAATATCTCGCACGCGCGCAATATTACAGGAATGTCTTTGACACGGAACTCGGTTTCGCCCGTCCGAAATACGCTGACGGCTCCTTCAAGAAGGATTTCGACATCATGCAGACGATGGGCGAGGGCTTCATCGAGGGCAACTCGCTGAACTTCTCTTTCCACGCCCCGCAGGACGTTTTCGGTGTGATGGCGCTGATGGGTGGCGAGAAGAGGTTCATCTCCGCGCTGGACGAACTCTTCTACCACGATCTTCCTGAATATGCCTACGCAACCAACGAGGACATCACGAAAGACTGCCTGATCGGTGGCTATGTACACGGCAACGAGCCGAGCCATCATATTCCTTATCTCTATGCCTGGACAAGTCAGCCGTGGAAGACACAGTACTGGATGAGGGAGATCATCAACAGGATGTATCGTCCTGATATTCACGGATTGGGAGGGAATGACGATTGCGGTCAGATGTCCGCTTGGTACATCTTCGGCGTGCTTGGATTCTATCCTGTCTGCCCCGGAAGCGACCAGTACGTGTTCGGCGCTCCGTACCTTCCGTACGCCCGTATCGCCCTTCCTAACGGCAAGACCCTTGAGGTGAAGGCCGACGGCGTGAGCGACACGAACCGCTATGTCAAGAAGGTACTGCGCGACGGCGTTGAGTTCAAGAAACTCTACATCACCCACGATGACCTCCTCCAAGGAGGCACCCTCGAGTTCGTCATGGCCTCCAAGCCGAACAAGGCCCGCGGCCGGAAGCCTGCCGACAAGCCATACTCGCTTTCCGCAAAAGCAAAGTAACTTCCCGTGGAGGGTAAGCCTCTGTTTCACAGTATATTAAGCGAAGTCCTTCAGTTGATATCAGCTGAAGGGCTTCGCTTTTGTAATTGATTTTCAATCGCTTACTCCCCACTGCGTTCGGAGAAAATTTTTGGGCGCTATGCAGCTCTTCGGTTCTGATACGCTGGTGGTCGCTGAGCTCGTCAAAGCGTCTGCCAGCGTACGGCAACAGAGTCTGCCGAACCATGGTTGGTGAGCCCGAACCATCGGGCTAGCCGCTTAGATAGGTTCCAAGTGGTATTTAGTAACCTTCAAAAAATAACCTGCATCATCTTAAGGAATCTTTTCGGTATATATCTCTTTTCTCATCAGTCATGTGCCACCGGCACACTCCTTCTTCAAAAAAAGATCTATCCTCGAAAATCTTCTCTTAATCTGAAGCAACTTATTTTTTTCATGTTACTTAAGGGAGTAACAACCGAAAATATTTCTGTTTTTTATAATCCGAATATGTTTCTTTTCGTTTTTTACATTTATTGTGCATATTATTGCTGTTCAAATGTTTGTTTAAAATTTGAACTATGTATTTCAATGAAAAGAGACAAGAGCTCGCTCCGTTCGTCAACCTGCGGAGCGACGTGGGCTTCAAGGCCGTGTTCGCGGACAGGAACAACAAGGACATCCTCATCGGGGTACTGAACCAGATCCTGCCTCCCGAGGCGAGGATCGAGGACATCAAGGAATATTCCGACCGGGAGCAGCAACAGGATGTGATCTACGGGAAGAAGACGGTGCTCGACCTGGTCTGTGTGGACAAGGACGACAGGACGTTCATCGTGGAGATGCAGGCCTCGGAGGAGGACAGCTTCTTCGAGAGGTGCGTCTATTACGCGTCAGGACTGTACCATCTGGAACTGTCGGAGGGGGATCTGTACGGGAAGCTCCACCCGGTCTATGTGGTCTCCTTCCTGAACTATCGCCTGAGGCACGACGACGAGTCGCTCTGGGACACCGACCACCTCATCTCCTACTGGCAGTTCACGGAAAAACGCACCGGAATGGTTGCGAATCAGACAATTAGTGTTATCTTTGTGGAGATGACACTGTTCACCAAGACGCTGGAGGAGTGCGTGACGGAGTCCGACAGGCTGTTCTACATATTCAGGAACAGCGGTGGCTTCCAAAAGATTCCGGAGTGGATCGAGGAGGCCGGAGGAATCTCCAGACGGCTCGCCGAGGCGTGCGAGGTGGCGGCGTTCGACAAGGAGAAGAAACTTAAATACGAGATCGACAAGATGAACGAGAGGGACATTCTGGCGCAGCGCGTATTCGCCGAGCGCAAGGGCTTCGAGAAAGGCTATGCCGACGGAGAGGCCAAAGGAATCGCAGATGGCATGGCCCAAGGTATGGCCCAAGGCATGGCCCAAGGTATGGCTGAAGGCATGGCCCAAGGTATGGCCCAAGGTAAGGCTGAAGGTAAGGCTGAAGGAATAACCGAAGGTAAGACCGAAGTAGCCAAGGCCATGCTGGAAATCGGCATGCCGATAGGGCAGATCCTACAGTTGACCGGGCTTACCAAAGAGCAGATAGGGGCTTTAAGGTGATGCTTTTAACTGCCATTGCCAAAGAAAAAAGGCGGCCGGGGTTTCCGGTCGCCTTCTTTTGTTGGATTGACTGAATGCAGGATTACTTCTTGAAGTACATGCTTTCTTCGTTGCTTCCGTTGTAGTTGGCCTGATAAATCACGTCATAGCTGCCTGCAATGGAAGCCTTGTCGGTTGAAGTGGCCTTCGGAATAGAGATTCCGCAGATGTAGTACTTGCCGTTACTGGTCATCTGACCTGCACCATAGTACTGGTACTTTAGGGTCTTCAGGTCTTCGCTCACCGTGAACCAGAGCCACTCGTAGTTGGAATCGGAGAATCCCTTGTCACCAGGAGCAAAGTTGTAGTTGCCCCAACCGTTTCCGCCAGAACATTCAGGAATATATGTGCAGAACTTTCCGTCTGCGGCTTTCTGGGCTGCGCGGCGGTCAAAGAACACACCGAATTTGACAGTCCTTTCATTGTAGTCAATCTCGACACAAGCGTCCAGAACCGAATCAAGATAAAGGCCCTTGATGCCAAGGTTGTTTGCGTGCTCTTTGCCAGCGGCATCCTTCAAGGTCTCTCGCTGACGTGGCTCGCCGAATGTGACAACAGTTTTGTCCGCATTGGTGTTACCCTTACCCAGTGTCTTGTTAGGGTCAAATAATTTCGAGTAAAGCGTCCAGCTTCCCTTGAAGTCGTTGGCTCCGATCTGGGTGAAGATGTAGGTGTGACCGTTGTCAAGCACAACCTTTCCGACGCGTACGCTACCGGTCTTGTTCTCCCCGACTGTAAGGACACCATCCTTCACTGTGATCCACTTGCTAGCGCTCTCAACCTTCGCATAGACATCATGGACTTTATATTCCTCATCGCCGATCCAATAGTTGAACTCTTTGGCGTCAACACCCTGAACGATCTCGGTCGTCTTTCCTGCCGTGATGTTCGTGACCTCAAGCGCATTGCCGTAGGTGGTAGTCTGGATGTGGGAGATGAGGTTGGTGTTGGTGTACTCTCCACCTACAGGCCAGATGGCGACGTAAGCGGTGGAGGTGCATTTCACCGTGTCAACAATGGCAGGGACGGTGATTGCACCTTTCGTGCTTGACTTTTCAGGAGAATCAAGCATCAGTTCAATCTTGTTGTACTGTGCGTCTCCACCAAGCGTTATTGTGGTCTCGCCCTGTTTGACTCTGGTTCCCTCCGGATAAGACACCACGATCTTTGCGATACCGGTCTTGTAGGCGAGTGATACGGAGCCCTTACCTCCTGACAGGCCGCTGACAGGGGTGGAGCCAACAATCACCTGATGTGCCATGGCATCAGCAAGCGTACCTTTCTGACCGCTCAAATTCACAAATGTCGGAGCGGATCCATAGTTCACGAGATTAGTCTCGTTGTTGTCAACATAGACGAAAGCCGTTTCTGCGTCATTCGGCACGGCCACACGGTTGCTGAATGACGCGGTCTTGCCTTCTGCCGCCTCGCCTCTGAGGATCTGGGTTCTTCCCACTGAAGTACCGTCAGCCTTCGCGAAACGTATACGGAGGAAATCCTTGGCTGTGAAAGCAGTCTTCATGCCCTCACCTTGTGCGGACGGAAGGGTAGCCTCGATTGTCAAGGCCTTCACTGTAGCGTTTTCATCCTTGAACTCCTTCACATCCTCTCCCTTGTCGCAGGCTGAGAACATTGCCATTGCGGAAAGAGCGCAAGCGAATGTCAATAATATTTTTTTCATCTGAATATAATTCTAGTTGTGGATAATGACTGTTAGTTCCAGTAAGGATTGCCCTGACGCTCCTTCTGAGGAATCTCCCAAGTGAAGCCTTCGGCAGGAATCTGAGTCTCGCTCCAATGGTTCGCTCCACGGGCGTTCTGAACGCCCCAGCGCTTCTGGTTGAAGAACGCCCAATCGCCTTCTCCCCACATCTCGATGCGCCACTGAAGTTTGACCATCTCCATAACACTCTTGCCAGGCATCGTGTTGTCGCATGTCATGGCGGTGGCGCCGCTCTTTGTGCGGGCCGCAAGCAGTTTGTCAAGCAATGCCTTTGCCTGAGCGTCCTGCCCACCCTGAGCGTATGCCTCAGCGACCATCAGCAAGACGGCTGAGGAACGGAGGTATATGTTGTCGGATGTGGTAGCCTCGTTCGTGTGGTTTTTGTAACCGATAGCCGAGGATGCCGCCCATTTGAGAGACGTGTATTTCGGCATAGTGTACTGGTACCATGTCGTGTCTGCTCCGTCGTTGGTGTAAACGTGGAAATTCTCGAAATCCTCAGGGAGAATGCAAGCCTTGCGGCAGTCATCATCCGAAAGTGCGTCATAGATTCCTTTGTCCACCTGATAGTAGCCTGAAGGGCTGCGCTTGAGGGCATTGAGACCTGCGTTAGTCCAGAAGATGTTGGATGAGCCTCTGGCACCGCCGAAAATCGCCTCTGGATTCTTCTCCAGATTGTAGAAGGCGTTCTGTGTGGCGTTGAAGTCGGATCCGTTCCAAGATGTTCCCTGAGGCAGGGATGCGGTGACACCAGCGCGAGAGTTCACAGAGGCCAACAAGCTTGCCTTCATACCATAATCTTCGGCGTTGATCAGGTTAGGGAAATGGCTGAGGAGGTCATTCCCCGCCTCTATCACGGTCTTCCAGTCCTTGCTGTCGAGGGCGGCGCGACAACGGTAGTACTGTGCCACGGCACAGTCTATGTCGTAGATCTGGGCAGCCTCGTTACCGATGGTATAGCCTTTCTCTCCGAGCGTGGAATCGTGGAAAAGATCCACTGCCTCCTTGAGCGTAGTGTTGATCCAACTCCAGGTCTCGGCGACCGAAAGCGGAGCCTTGGCGGCATTATAGGTGTAGGCATCGTAGATCGGCCAGCCCTGCTTTGTAGTGGAGGTTACATCCTGAAGGTCTGTGTAGCGCTCCATCAGCATCATGTAGCAGATAGCCTTCATTGTCAGTGCCTGGGCGCGGCTGGAACCCATTCTTGGATACTTCTCGACACGCTCCTCGGTAAGGAAGTCAAGCGCCTTGAGTGCGGGTCCGAGCTTGAGTACAGGGGCGAGATAGTAGCCATAGTTCTGGATCTCCTGATCTGTTCTCCAATAAGTGTTGTTTGCAAGATTCTGATACCAAGTCGAGTATGTTCCTTGATTCAGTCTATCTCCTTCAACCACATCGCCAGACTGGCAGAAACGGCGAAACTCAAAATTGGATTCGTAAGCGGAAGCGTTGGAATAGCCACCGGCGATCGCAGCGTTGTAGATGTTGATGTAACCCGGCAGAGAACCAACGAGACCTGTCAGAACCTGCTGCTCAGCTTCCTCGCTTCCATTGATGAATTCTGCCATCTCATCATCCGTGAAATAGTTCGGATTGTTGACATCCAGCAGTGAGGTGCAGGATGAAAAGCTCAAGCCAAGGATCGCGGCAGCCAAAAGACTTTTATATGTTTTCATATTTATTCGCGTTTAATTTTAGAAATCAAGATTCAAACCGATGGTGAGAGTCTGCATCTGTGGGTAGATGAAGGTGTCAACCTCTTTTCCTCCGATTGTTGAGAAAGTAGGATCCACACCTTTCTGCTGAGAGAAAATCAACACGTTGTCAGCTGAGACGAACGCACGGAGGGCACTGATGTTGACTTTTTTTGTGAGTTTCTTAGGCAGGGTGTAGCCGATGGTCACGTTCTTCACACGGAAGTAGCTTGCGTCAAAGAGGCTCATGTCTGTGTAGTTGTGAGAGCCTGGCAGCAAAGATCCATCAAGATAGTAACTGCTTGCGCCTGAACTTGGGAACCACTGCATAGGGTAATAGGCACTGGTGTTGTCCGGATTCCAGGTGTTGCCCACGAGATCCTTTGAGACAGGAATACGCTGTCTGCCCATAGATGAGCCGCGGAACAGATGCTGGGAGTACTCCATAGAGAAGAACTTGCCTCCGATCTGGTAAGCGGAAACGACGCTGAAATCGAAATCTTTCCATTTCAGGCTGAGGGTAAGACCTCCGATCCAATCAGGAGTGGCTGATCCTACCTCGTAGTAAGATGCGTCTGCCGCCACGTCTGTCTTGACATTGTCACCCACCTTATAGTTGGCGTAACGTCCTCCGTGCTCGTAGACACCTGTGGTCTCGTTCATATTCACATCATAGTAAGTGACTCTGTGCCAATAAAGCGGAAGACCGGATTTTTCGTCCACACCGGCATATTTAGGCATATAGAGGTTGAAAAGATCCTTCCCTTCTCCACGGAGGTAGAATATTCCTCGTCCGGCGTGGCTTGCAGTTCCGGCCTGCGCCATATCCTCAGTCGCGACGGTCCAGCAGCCCTTAGGGAGATCCATGGTCTCGTCGTAGTTCGGAATCTGGTCGGCAGGAACGCTCAGAAGCGTGGTGCGGTAGTGTGTTCCGTTGATGCCAACGCTGAGGGTGAGATCTTTCTTGCGGATGATGTCAGCGTCGAGTTCTATCTCGAATCCTCTGTTGCGGACCTTGGCAGCGTTTCCAAGAACGGTGGTGTAGCCGGCGCTGGCGAGAGGGGAGACTGACTGATTGAAGAGAGAGTTGACAGTCTTGTGGTCATAGAAGTCAAGCGCACCGGTGATGCGGCTCCTCAGGACACTGAAGTCAAGGCCGAGGTCAAACTGGTGGATGTTCTCCCAAGTCAGGTCGGAACGAACCAAGTCGTTGCCGGTTCTGATGGCGGTTGAGGCAGGAACGCCGGTACCGCTTGAGCTTGTCTGCCACGTGGCGACAGCGTAGTACCAGTAGTGGTTGAGATAATAAGAGGTAAGACCATTGGAGTTACCCGTCACACCATAGCTGGCGCGCAGCTTGGCGTTGTCAAGCCATGTCTTCATCTCCTTAAGGAAGCTTTCCTCTGAGAAACGCCAACCGGCTCCGACTGACCAGAATGTACCCCAGCGGTTGTCCTTTGTGAACTTGGAGGCGGCATCACGCCTGAGGGATCCAGACAGATAATATTTGCTGTCGTAGTTGTAGTTGAAACGGCTCAGGTAAGACTCTGTCCTGTAGATGTTTGTACTGAAGCCAGGGGTAGTGGAGTTCTCACCACCAGCGTTGACATAGCGGCCGATGAAGTTTCCGGCGATGGCATAACCCGGAATCAGCTCGTAACCAGTGCCGAAATTGAGGTCATCCCTGTTCAGATCCTCATACTCGTGACCTAGCATAGCGTCAACGTGATGCTTGTCGAAGTCCTGATTATAGGTAAGGATCTGCTGGGTGTTGATGATTCGGCGCTGGTAGGTCTTGATACCGAATCCTCCGTTAGGAGTTCCGCGGCCCGCGACACTGTTCACGTACATCGTACGTTTCCAGTGTGACTCGTCCATATTGAAGTTCACGTTGAAGTTGAAATACTTCAGGAAATTGACATCGGCGAACAGACGGGTTGTCCATGTTGAGATGTCCTGACGCTCGATGTTGGTCTCGGCGATGTACTTGAAGTCACTGCCATAAGGACTTGTGGCGACACCGAGCGGTGAATACGAGGCGTTCTTGGTGTTCAGAATCTTGTCACCGTTGGCATCGAGAACATAGTCACCGTTCTTGTCAATGGTGTAGACTGGCTCGATTGGCTGCCATCCTTTGACGTGAAGCATGGCGTTGCCATACGCTCCACCGATCTGACGGGAGCCCCACTTACCGGCCTGAGCTCTGGTGCTGGTCTTTGAATAGCCGACATTGGCGCCGATCTTCAGCCACTTGAGAGCCTGGGCATCGACATTCATACGTCCGCTGTAACGCTTGTACGAGCTCGCAATCAAGAATGAAGGCTCGTCCTGATAACCTAGGGAAGCGTAGTAGTGGATCTTGTCTGATCCGCCGCTGGCCGAAAGGTTATATTCCTGACGGAAGGCTTTTTTGAACATAATGTCAGCTGCGTCACCATTGTAGAGCAGCCTTGCGTCCTTGTTGATTTTTCCGGTTACTGGATCGACAAGGTAAGCACCGCTCATAGTCGCGGATGCGTTCGAGCCGGATCCCGTAGGCGTGTAGATCGCCCCAGGAACATTGTAGGCCATATTGTTGCCGAGTGCGTTCTTCTGGAACTGGGTCTCGCTTCCGTTGTAGTCGAACAGGTGCTGGCTGGCAAATAGCCTTGCCTCCTCGTCTGTGTGGTTCGGAGTGGCGATGTTTGTGTAGTAGTTGCCGTTCGCATCAACTCCAGGAAGACCTGTTCCGTTCACGCCGTAACGGTAAGAGTTGTAGATTGACTGCCAGGCATATTCATAATACTCAGCGGCGGTGTCGATCGAGTTGACGTTGTAGTTTCCGATGGAGTTCCATCCCCAGCGGCTCTGGAAGGAGATCTTTGACTTGCCTTCGGAGCCTCTCTTGGTGGTGATGAGGATGACACCGTTACCCGCTCTTGATCCGTAAAGAGCGGTTGACGCCGCATCCTTGAGGACAGTCACGGAAGCTATGTCGTTAGGGTCCAACTGGGAAAGAGGGTTCTCATAAGTGGAGTTGGTCTGCTGGGCCACACCGTCGATCACGACGAGGGCGGCGGCAGAGGCTCCGTTGGTGGAGCTGACACCACGCAGACGGATAGCCATGTCATAACCAGGCTGGCCATCGACCATTGAGACCTGAAGGCCTGGAGCGGCTCCTTCCAGTGCTCTGGAGACCGTGGTCGTGTTCTGAATGGCGACGATGTCTGACTTCACATCGGTGATGGAACCGGTCACATCTTTCTTTTTCTGAGTACCATAGGCGACAACCACAACCTCGTCGAGATACCTGTTGTCACTCTGGAGAACTACATTGATGACAGCCGAGGAGCCAACCTTGACTTCCTGTGTGGTGTAACCAATGCTTGAGATAACAAGGATGGCTCCCTGCTTCACGTGTGGCAGACTGTAGTTACCGTCAAAGTCTGTCATTGTGCCGGAGGTCGTGCCCTTTATGAGGACATTGGCCCCGACACAGGGTTCCCCTGTCTCGTCCGTGACCTTTCCGGAAACGGCTGACTGGGCGAATACCTGCACCCCGACTAACAGGAGCGCAAGCAAAGCTGTGATGAAACGTTTACCCATAAACTGTGTTTTTAATAATGGTTTTGTGATTTTCTCAATCAGTCTTGTCAAGTGGATTGCAACAGTGTCACGAATATGTGGGGACATATTGCCGGACATGCCGACGGCGGCGTAAAACGGCGGAAAGTGTGAATATGGTCATAGTTTACCTTGTGCTATTATACGTCTGTGACATTTAAACCAAAAACATTGGCAAAAGTAAGGAATATTATCCCCCGCTTTTTGAAATATTGATAAAAATACTTTGAAATTTGATTTACACCTAAAATTTTACGCAAACCTTTTCGCAAAACAGCGCAAAATGGGTTCGTAATGTGAAATTTATGACCAAAATCATACTGCGGTCTCATAATTTGTCAATCTACTGATTTGATAAAAATCCGATTGAAAATCAGGACACGACACAGGAGGGCAGGAACATTTTTCAAAGTACTTTCACCAAAAATTTTCCGATATATTCTACTATTAGTTTTATATTTGCGCATTATGTACAATATTTATGATTTTGTGATTTTGCTAAATCAGTAGTTTAACAAAACCATTATAAAAAGCAGTTATGGGTAAACGATTAATTACGACTCTGCTTGTGCTCCTGACAATCGGGGCGCAGGCATTCGCCCAGTCCTCTGTTTCCGGCAAGGTGACGGACAAGGCTGGAGAACCACTGGTCGGAGTCAATGTCCTTATCAAGGGCACCAACTCCGGTACTATGACAGATTTGGATGGAAATTGGAACATCCCAGATGTGAAGACCAACACCATCCTCGTTTTCTCCTCCATCGGATTCTCCACTCAGGAAATCACTGTGGGATCAAAGAAAACAATCAACGTTGTGCTTGAGGACGACACCAACTACCTTGACGAGGTTGTGGTCGTCGGTTACGGTACGGCTCGTAGAAGGGATCTTTCCGGTTCTATCGCCAGCGTGAATTACGCCAGCGACAAGAACATCAGCACTTTGCCTAACCCTAACGCCCTTTCGGCGTTGTCCAGCAAGGTGGCCGGTTTCAGCTATGCTCCTACAAGCAGCGCGTCTGGTGACAACACCGGAACAATGACAATCCGTGGTAAGAACTCCATCCCTTCAAGTGCATCGGACGGAGCGCAGAGTGTCAACCAGCCTATGCTCATCGTCGATGGCGTGATCTCCTACGGTTCGATCAACACGATCAACACGACGGACATCGAGAGCATTGACGTGCTGAAGGACGCTTCCGCAGCCGCGATCTACGGATCCCGCGCCGCCAACGGTGTCATCATCATCACCACCAAGAGGGGAACCAGCGCAAAACCGGTTGTCAGTTTCAACGCAAGCGTCAGCCTGTCAGACTGGACACGTATGCCTAAGATGGTGACCGACGACGAGACCTTCCTCAGGAACCGTTTCGAGTCCTACAAGGCAAACAGGGATGCGTTCAAGACCAAGGAGTGGTCTGACTACTCATCTCTTGAGACAGCGGCCGCCGAACTTATGACAGACGTTGAGCTCGCCGCTTTCAAGGATGGTACCAGAACCAACTGGCTCAAAGAAATCTCCCGCACCGGTGTCGGTCAGAAATACGACCTCAGCATCGCAGGAAAATCCAAGAACGTGGCCTACTATGTTTCCGGTGACTACACCAGACAGCAGGGCATCCGTCTCGGAGACGACTACGAGAAGTACAACTTCCTCGCCAAACTTGACATAAACGTAACTGACTGGCTCACAGTCGGCGCAAAGGCAAGCTACCTCGGAGCCAACAGCTGGGGACAGACCGCCAGAATCCAGAACGCGACTTGGATGTCACCATATTCATACGTTATGGTTCAGACTCCTGGCTACGAGGACTGGTACAACTACTATCCTGACGGAAAGACCGCCAGCCCGCTTATCGGCGCCGGAAAGGATGACTCCTACCTCTACACCGACCGCTCAGGCTTCAGCTCAAACGCCAACGGTATGGCTTACGCTCAGATCGACTTCCCGTTCCTGAAAGGCCTTTCCTACAGGATCACTGTCCAGGGCCAGCACAACACCGGCCGCAGCGACGTGTTCAACAACCCTGAGCTCTGGGTCGACACAAACAACACAGCGGATATGGAGAATCCTTCCAAGTACAACGTCAACGCAGAGGGAAGCTCCGCGATGAGCTACTCACAGACTTGGAACGTGGATAACATTCTCACTTACGCCAAGGACATCAAAGAGCATCATTTCGACCTAATGGCCGGTTACACACGTGAGAAGTACAATACCGAGGGACTCAACGTTGAATTCAAGGGATTCAGCAGCCCGACCTATCTCGGTGTTTACAAGATGGACGCAGCGGACAACTCCAACACCATCCTCAAGCGCTCACGCACCACTTGGAGCCGTGTCGGCTACCTCGCCCGCGCCAACTACAACTGGAGGAACACATATTACGCCAGCGTTGTATTCCGTCGTGACGGTTATTCAGGCCTTGCGGACGGCTTCAAATGGGATAACTTCTATGGAGCTTCCGCTGCCTGGGTTCTCAGCAACGAGAACTTCATCAAGGATCTCGGCTGGTTTGACTTCCTCAAATTCCGCGCGTCCTGGGGACAGAACGGAGCCAGCTCCGTGTCTCCTTACCAGACTCTCGCCAATGTCGGCATCGTCGGCACAAGGCAGGGTTCAATGTCTTGGGCTTGGCTCGGCAACCAGGGCAACCTCGGTGTGGAGCCTCTCGGAATCCCTAACAGAAGCCTGACCTGGGCCACTGTCGAGAAACTGAACTTCGGTCTTGACTTCACCACACTTCAGGGAAGACTCAGCGGTAGCATTGACGGCTACACCGGAAGAACCACGAATATGATCGTGAGCCGTTCAGCTCCTTATATGACTGGATTCACATCAATCTATGACAACGCCGGACTCGTCACCAACAACGGTATTGAGGTCACACTCAACACAGTCAACATCAATGGCGACGGCGACAAGACATTCCGCTGGACATCCTCAATCGTGTTCGACTCCAACGCCAACTGCGTAAAGGAACTCTACGGAAAGGACTACAAGGGTGAAGAGGCTGACGACGTTGCCAACGCTGTGGCTTACGGATTCGACAACTACTACGCTCTTCAGGTCGGCCACCCTATCGGTTCAGCCTACGACCTCAAGAAACTCGGCATCTTCAACTCTGAGGACGAGATCAAGAACTACACAGACAAGGATGGCAATATGATCCAGCCTAACGCCAAGCCAGGTGACATCAAGTTCCTGGATTGGAACGAGGACGGTGTGATCGATGAGAAAGACCGCCACTTCATTGGCTCTCCTGACCCTCTCTTCACTTTGAATTTCGGCAACACCATCAGCTGGAAGAACTTCTCACTCTACTTCAACTTCCGTTGGGCGCAGGGTGACGACACCCACTTCCTCAGATTCGACCCGTACGCTTTCGGAACGAACCAGTCAAGTGGCGCTCAGCTGGCAGCCGTTGATCCTTGGACAGAGACCAATCACTCACAGACATACCCTAAACGTGACTACTCCAACTCTTTGAACTATATGTTCTGGAACTCACGTTCATTCCTGAAGCTCAAGGATCTCTCACTTTCCTACACCGTGAATCCAGGCCTCATCCAGAAGGTAGGCCTTAGCGGAGCGCGCGTCTATGTCGCCGCCACAGACCTCTTCACGATCACCGGATGGTCAGGTCTTGATCCTGAGACCGGAGGTACTATCGCTGGAGACACTGGCTCAACCCGCTTCGGAAGCAACGGTACCTACAAGACCGTCACATTCGGAGTAAACCTGACATTCTAATTTGAAATAAAGGAATAGTTATATGAAAATCAACAAAATATTTGCAGGCATTGTAGCGGGAACAGTAGCCCTTGCCGGGTTCACTGGTTGCAACGATGAGGAATTCCTCAAGGAGCACTCCTACAACTACGATGACAACTCATTCTACAACACGGAATCGGACATCGTAATGGCTCTGAACCCGTGCTATAACACCGTAGAGTACCTTATGTTGGGTGAGCCGCACGGCACACACTCCTATGCTATCACAGGTATGGGAATGGACACATTCTCAGCCACCGGATCGACATCGACCTTCGGTAACTGGGACATCAATGCCGACAACGGTATCTCCCGTCACTGGTTCGACAATGTCTATACCCTTGTAAACAAGGCGAACACGGTGATCGATATGATCGACGAGCGTTCGAACATTGTCTATTCCACCGACACAAAGAAGGATGAGCTTAGAGCAGAGGCCGTGTTCCTCAGGGGCTGGGCCTACAGGGTTCTGGCCGGAATGTTCGGTAATGTAGTAATCCTTGAGCACCGCACGACAGAGGCCAACTATGGCTACACTCCTAACACACGTCAGGAGGTATGGGAGTTTGTCAAGAGCGACTTCACCTGGGCGTCAGAACACCTTCCACAGGTTGCCCGTCTTACCGGAACCGCCACAAAGGCTGCCGCTGACGTTTACCTTGCCGAGGTAAATCTTGCCCTTGGTGATTTCAAAGGCGCCGAAGAGGCCGCGACACGCGTGATCAACGGAACAGACGGAAGCTACTCTATTATGAAGACCCGTTTCGGTTCACGTAAGGACGAGGCTACAGACCGCTACGGCAACACCCTGAATCCTTATTGGGATCTTTTCCGTCAGGCCTGGGGACGTGACGCCAGCGGCAATGCCGTCAAGAAGGCAGACATCGACAACCCAAGCAGCGCTGAGAACAAAGAGGCCATCTGGGTCGTACAGTACAACTACGGAACCTACTCCACCGGTGGTGGTGGTGACGGCTGGTGGCGTGTAAGAAGCCTCTGCACCGAGGCCAACTGGCTTCCTAATGTCATTATGGGAACACAGACAACACGCAGCTACAAGGTTTGCTCTGACGAGGCCGGAACCAATCCGCTCAAGAACAAGGCTGGCGAAGACAGTACCTACACATTCTACTTCTACGGTGACGACGCAGCCACATTCGCACCTGGCTCTGCCGCCACATCAGCCTACTCTCCAATCCTTCCTAACCGTAAGCTCGCCAACATCGCACAGGACACCATCGGTGGTAGAGTGGCTTACATCGGAACCACCTGCATCCCTGTCGAGTACGTTTACAATGCCGGCGAGTTTGTGGAGGACGGTCTTTGGGACGATCCTAACGACTTCCGTGGATCTGAGGTTATGATGCAGAAGAACTTCTACCTCCCTGGAGGCGAAGGATGGCTTCAGGCCAAGAAAGAGATGTACGAAAGATCCAAGACCTTCCCTGGCCCTGGAGCTAACACAGAAGAAAAGAAGAACGCCTACAAGGTCAACGCCAGCGACACGACTATGCTCTGGCCTCGTCTCTGGAAGTTCTCTGACGACGTGCATCCTGACTTTGCCACAAACGGCAACAAGGCTTACGATGTAGACTGGTATATGATCCGTGTTCCGGAGGCTTACCTGCTCCGAGCCGAGGCCTATCTCGCACAGGGCAACACTCAGGCGGCAGCCGATGACATCAACGAGGTAAGGGCGCGCGCCAATGCCAAACCTTGCTCAGCAAGCGATGTTGACATCGACTACATCCTTGACGAGCGTACTCGTGAGTTCTTCGGAGAGGAGCATCGTATGATTACTCTCAACCGTCTGTCCTGCAACCCTAACTGCGGATCTTATGTCACAAGCAAGTATCCTACTCAGGACGCCCTTACTTCAAACACCGCCTACGCCCGTGTTCAGAAGTATGGATTCGGATTCGAGAATATGGCCAACAACCCAAGGGAGACCTACGTGGACAAGTATGGAAAGACAAGACATCGCTCAGCCTTCCATCCTTGGAACTATCAGTTCCCTATCCCTACTCAGGTTATCCAGTCTAACAACAAGGTTGAATATCCTCAGAACCCTGGCTATTAATAGTCTATAAATCAATCAGAGAGGAGGTGCGGGGAGTTTTCCGCACCTCCTTTTGATTTATGTACGCAATATTCAATATTAAAGAAATGAGAACATTCTTCACAGGGATTCTGCTCGCAGGCCTAATGATGATTTGCGGCTGCGAACGAGAGTGCCAAATAACCAAAAGAGCCAAGCGGCAGTTACCTGTCTCTCTTGAATACGGATTGAGTAAATTCGTGAACGGATTCAGCGATCCCAAAATCGAGGATCTGAAAATAGTCTATGAGAACGACAGCATCTGCCTTCTTCAGTTCACGGCTGCCTTCAAAGACACGTCGAACGCCACCAGAAGGTTGGATTTCAGGTACATCTACCTATACGACAGGTTTATGAGTATGGCTGAGAAAAGACCGGTGTTCAACGAGGATTTCCGCAACATACTTTGCCTCCCCGACGAACTGATAAAACAGAGCAGAGAGGAGGTAAAGAAAAATAAGGAAGTCGTGTACAACGACTTTATCGGGACAACATTTCCCGTAAAGACCCCTTTTGACAAATAACCGGACTACCTTACAGCCACATCCGTACCGGGCGTGTCTCGTAGGGCGGTGGCGATGTCGTGGGGATTGACTGTGGCCTTGCGTTCCATCAGTTCGGGAAGGTTGTAGGAATTCATCTGGGACTCGTAGTACTCCAGAGGGTCTCTCTGAGGGAGAAGGAAAGGTTTGGAAGCCTTGCCGTCACCGTCGATGTGGCAGATGAAAGGCCTTGTGTGAAGGCCGTCCAGACGACGGCTGCTGAAGACCAGCCAACGGCTGTTGCCGCTCCACGAATGGTAGCTGTCCACATCGTCGGAATTGGCTGCGTCAAGCGGGAATATCTCACCGGACGAAAGATCCGCGGCCCAGAGGTCGGCGTCCTTGTGCCAGATTGAGAAGTTGCCATATTCACAAAGAGTGAAGACAAGGAATCTGCCGTCAGGGGATATTCTTGGAAATGAGACGCTTCTGTCGTTCGCCGCTCCGTTGTAGAGCGTGTCCACCGCATCGCCGAACGTGGCGCTCTCGGGGTCGAAGTCAATGCGGCAGAGGCTGTACTTGACTTTTGAATATTCATCTGGCATCGGCGAGACCGCCTTGGCAGAGCAGAAGTAAAGGCTACGTCCGTCTGGCGAGAAGGTCGGGAAGGTCTCGAACGAGTCCTCAGAGCGGGTCAGCGCCGACCAGAAGATCTCGTGGCTCTCCACGTCATAGACTACCACGTCAGATTCGGAGTCATAGACCTCGATGCGGTTCTCATTGTGGCTGAAGAAGTTCTGGTTCGTCTTGTTGACCGAGAAAGCGACATATTTCCCCGAAGGATGCCAGTAGGGGTAGACAAGGGCACTGATGGTGGAATCGGTCTTGGTGTTCAGTTTCTCGACCTTGTCATTCAGGATCATCGCTGTCCCGCCGAACTCGGATCTCGCATGGAAAAGCATTCTGGAGGGATCCCTCTGGCAATAGGTGTGACAGTTGACGCAGTTGCCTCCGGTCAGCGAATTTTCGAAAACAGCGGTCTGTGAATATGTCTCCAGACACCTCTGGTAAATCCCCATCTTCTTCCAAGCCTGATAGCCGGGAGGGATGAGCCTGTAGGAGAGGTACGGATCGATCTCGTCCGGCAACACGCTGATTGTGAACGGCTTGAGCGACACCCACTTCTCCCCTCTCTTGACTGCGACGGTGAGTGTGATGTCATCCCCCGAGTTCTCGGCCATAAGACTTTTCCAGGTCCTCGAAGGGAAAGA